>JAABUS010002938.1_pt1 | contig 29610 bp, 27 predicted proteins | sample 5560161 | NCBI WGS metagenome assembly JAABUS01 (sample SAMN10711885, study PRJNA513376) | rock metagenome | isolation source: Antarctica rocks | place: Antarctica: Victoria Land, Trio Nunatak nord | collected 2016-01-04
TTTCGCATATTCAATAATATTTCGTTTTTGTTCATTCAGAGCTTACTCAATATGACTTCATGATGATCGATATCAGCTATCAGCATTGATACAGTCAATTTCTTATGACTTTCGATGATGAGGTTGAATAGAATTTTATGAGTGATGATCTTCTTAGATATCTTTCCATCATAATCTCTTATTAGCTTCTCTTTTGCCAGAGGTATAGGTTGAATTTCTAGTCTCTCGCATACTCTATTGACTAGGTTAGCGTGTATGAGCGTATGAGCGGCTGAATCACTGTCTATTAGCGGACGAAGACTGAAGAATTGATTCTGCGAGGTGAGATGAGCATCAATTAGAAACGACTTTTCAAAGTAATTTTCTTCCGGTAGAATTTCATCTAGTTTGCACAAAGATATAATCTCTACCTCTTCGATGACTTTTGAAGAGATGACTAGTTTTTTGAATCAAAATTCGAATCGGAACCGAAGCGATCATATTCATCGTTCACTGCATTGATTCTAGTAGGTCGATCGAGGCACTCTCTAGAGCTATGGCCTGATTTATGACATATGAAACAGATTTCGGCTAGAACGTCTGCTTCCTTGACGCTAGTTAAAACTGCGTCGCGCGACTTTAGATGGTCAGGTTTTAAATGATCGACTGGCTGAGTAACAACAGCTCTATGAAAGATGGTCTTTGACAGATCGTCGACGCGTTTGATGAGGTTGACTTTGTCCTTGATTTCCCGAATGACTCGCTGATCATTATTCAAACGAATCAGGTAGGAACGAATCTCTTTGAGAGAATCGGATTGAACTAATTGACCTATTCAAACGAATCGAAGACGAGGGTTTATTTTATCTTTCAGATCGACGATCAGTTGCTTTTCGTGATACTTCAGATAGGAAGATAATCGTTGAAACTGAGTGTAGAACTCGCTGAACTTCTTTGATCCTTGAACCAAGTTGTAGTATTCTCTATGAAAGTTGGCTTCCTTATCTGAATCATTGAACAACTCAGCTAGTTCTTTCAAAAGATCATCGACGGTCTTATAGAAATTGGCACAGCCACGTTCGCGTCTAGATTGAGCGGCATCAGCTGCGTCATCGAATAATCTGAAATGTACATAGCCCAGTTTGGCCCGTTCATTTGGAAAGAGGTCGGCGTTGATCTCTAGTTTATCCTGAATTTTGCCGTACCAGTTTTCCCAAGTAGAATCCTTTTCGTCAGTAAACCAGGGAGAATCAGGTATTTTCTGAGATCTAGAACGCTCAGAGTAGGTGAAACCAGAAGGAGTGGTTTCTTTAGTTTGAAGCCTAGCCTTCAACTCTTTGATTTCGTCGTCTCGTTGGTTACTCAGCTTGTTGAGTCGGTCCGTTTCTCTGTCGAGGGCCATGCATCGAGCCTTTCAGTTTTCGATAGAAACAGGAGGTATTACTGTTTCAGCGGATGACTCGTCGTCTTCACTGATGAATGGTTCAGCACTAGAGGGTTCCGATGGACCAGCATCAGGGGTTTGAGAGAAACGATTTCGGAATCCTTCGGAACGCTCTTCAGTAGGCGGACGGCTAGGCATGGTGAGGTTTGTTTGAAAAGGGGGCCGAACGGATGACGGTGCTCGGCGGTTGAAGAAGAAAGACGTATAGGATGATGTTTAATCTTCAACAAAGAAGATGAGGTTTGTTTGTTGGTTGGTTTGATTCTTAATATAATGTCAGGATCGTGCCTAGGTGAGTCAACCAGCGGAAGTCAGGGTTGAATAGTGCTTGATCTTTAGAGGTAGCTATAACTGAATATTAAGAATACAGAAGAAGGTTGGTACAAGAGCTTCTATTTATGTAATGTTCAGAGGCTGCGCTAGGCCCGAAAGGGATGTGTTTGTGACACGGGAAGGATGTGATGTAGGTGAACAAGGTGTTGGTGAAAGAAAAGGGTGTTGGGGAAGGAAAAGGGTGTTGGGCCATATCTGGGCCATATCTGGGCCATATCTGGGCCATATCTGGCTAGCTCGCTGGTTAGCCCTAATCATTACGCAGGGAACTCGCTAGCGTTCACTGCGAATTGATTAGGGCTTCAGCCTTGTTCAGCCTTGGTACGCTCGTAACAATATATCACGTTCGATAAGCTTGTTGATATAGCGAATAAGCTCTTTTTCTTGTTGGTTCGAAAGAATTGACGTCGTTTGCTTGCTTTTCTTCACGAAGGCGATTATATTTCTATGTCGTCACGACAGCGTGCTTCAATTGATATTGAATTTCTTTGCAGTTGCAGTGTAGTTAGGTGACTCTTGCAAAGCTAGATCTGCAAGCGCTGCCGCAATTGAAGCCATATTGAATTTGTAATTGATTTTTGAAGAAAGATGAAAGTAGTAAAGTGGGGTGTGCACGGGATCGGAACGTGCATCGAGCCGGGAATACTCCTACCCGAGAATGGAAAGAGTTCAAATACCTCTGAGAAAGTGTCTCAAGAAGCTTCATGAACATCATTGAATTGCATGCTTTAGAAGTCAACAAAAAATCTCCCTCTATTCGATCGATTAACTAACCGGAAACATGACAGTTACATTAACATTAGTATCTTTTAGAAGGGCCATTAAAGACATTTCTTCCCTACAACTCAAGTTAAAGTTCAGTGAAAAAGAGACAGCATATCTAAACGGGTCAGGCTGCTTGGAAGTATGGCTAGGTTGCTGGTGGAATGAAAGCATCTTTATTCGATAAAAAGGAACATCAGAAGAATTCCTTGTACGACAGATTTCTAAAAAAGTTTCATGAACATATAATTAAACTGGTGTACTTTAGAAGCCAAGAAAAGTTGTCTACTTGACCGACTTAACTGATTGATCACCATTCGCAATTACGCTAATACAAGTATCTCATACTGTAGAAAGACACTCTTTTCTGAAAAGAAAAAAAACTCGAAGTGGAAGTTCAACAAAAAGGAGGCAGCCCGCTGTGAAATTGACGAGTCTGCTTGAGCAATATGGCTAATTGATTGACGGCGCGGACGGGGGGTTTTGGTCTGACGGAAAGGGAAAGAAGAGGTTTTTTTCTTTCTATTTTAATAGAAAATTCCTGCGGAAAAGAGGCTGTGCACCAAAACCGGCAAATCAAGTTTAGCCCAGCGCCACCAAAGGGTTTCTACCGGGCGGGACCGCCGAAAAGAGAGAATTTCTTGCACGATAGATTGCTGACAGCGCTCATGAACTGACCGGTCTGCGCTAGTCGGATGACTATATGGCCGGTGGGAAGAAAGGGAAGGAGGTTTTTTGCCTGCTTGGGGGGGAAAGAGGAAAGGGGGAAAGGGGGAAAGGGGTAAGGGGTAAAATTTCTACAGAACCAATCACTGCAAGGATACTAGGGAAAGCCAGAAGCATAACAACGATAGCAGCATTGATTTTTCGATTGATGGAAGAAGACGAGTAGAGAAAAGCTTGCGTGAGGGGCGCGAAGGGATATTTAAGTGATAAGGAGCGACAATGTGGGTATGTGGGTAATTGAAAGTCTGGATTAGTCTTTTCGGGTTTTGTGGTTCTTCTTCTGATTGTTCGCTGTGTGCTATGTTCCTTTTAAATATCTGAGATCTCTGCTCCCATACCTAGCGTAATCAACAATCTGACCGGCTAGAAATTCGATAGTTCGGCTCTTCTTCTCTTTTCTTCTTTATACTTTAATCACTTACCTCTTGTTCCTCTTGACCACTCGATTGACTGAAAGAAGTTTGTCCTCGAAGGAAACCACCTATACGCTTGGCCTAACATATATATAAGATACCAGTAGGCAAAGAGTCGGGTTCAAGGATCGTTGCTTTAAGGGAAAGCTGCTGCGCGCTGGGCTAAGACCTTGTCTTGATTAATCGTGGGTGGAACGTAGATACAACTCCGACACAATATAACCTTCAGGGCGCTTAATTTTCAGGCATTGCTCCAATATATATATATAATCTGCGGTGCTTTGATGGTACAGCTTGCCGGACGTTGCTGGCTATCTGCATCGTGAGAACAAAGAGTATACAGCCCTGGGCAAAAGAGAAGAATCTTTCAGGGAACTCTTCGATCACTACAAGCACTGTGTTCTCTCATTGGCGGATGAGGAAAGAAAGAGTGACGCCTTCGCAACTGACCTTCGAATAGAGCGAACCCTCGGTAGGTCGAGAAAATAGGGTTACGCAACGCTAAGATTAGATAAAGATAAGGCTGATCATTCCTCGTAAGTTCCTCTGATTTATACGAGTTCCAAAGGGAAATTACGATGATACGAGAAATGCTGGTCTGACACCATCCCGCGCCAGTCATGCGGCTGGACTCATTCATCAAATCACGAAGTGAAAGCTGGATAAGTAATCCAGAGGGGCGCGACAAAACTGGCATGCGTCAACCATAGTCCTCTACTTTTGACAAACCATGCCTCAGACAATCGATTTGCAAAAAGCTGCCAAAGTCGATTATGAGGTTCAACCGTACTCGAGCGACAAGGAGAATGGCATGACTGCTTCAAGAAGTGACAGTAGCGATGTGAGCAGCTTAAGCACGCTTGTGGGTTCCGAAATCGAGAACATGGTGGACCATATCGACATAGAGAAAGCGGGCGCGGAGGTGTTGGGCACGCAGAGTTCAGTCGGTAGGAGTAGAGCGAGACTGCTGCTGTGGATGGCTTTGAACACATTGGCGTCAATATTGATAGTGAGGCCGAACCCTTTAAGCCACTACAGACCAAGACTTACGTGCCGCAGGTCTTTACAAACAAGGCCATCTTCGACGACCCAACCTTCCGCCATTGCCAAGTCGCCTTCGCCGCATTCCACCTATTCGTGACGGCCCTGACACTCTATGTCCTCTCCCGCCCAGCCCTCGGCATGTTCGTCCCTCGCGGAATCGACATAAAATTGATGCTCCCGCTGGCCGTGGCCATGTGCCTGAACGTCGTTTTGCAGAACCTGTCCTTGACATACTCGTCTATTACGTTTTTCCAAATAGCACGGATTTTGCTTACTCCAACCGTTGCCATAATCAACTTCCTCTTCTACCGCAAATCGATTCCCCGTCTTGCAGCGTTGACCTTGCTGCCGATGTGTTTGGGCGTGGGGCTCATCTCTTATTACGAGCCGAGAGCATCTGCTGGCTCTACAGCTGAATCGATAAGCTTTCTCAGCGTCGGGCTCGCGCTTGCAAGTGTTTTGGTTGGGTCGGTCTATACGGTGTGGATTGGGTCCTATCAGAAACGATTTGAGGTCGACGGGTTTCAGCTCCTCTTCAACCAGGCGCCTATGGGTGGTATTCTTCTCCTATTGATCATGCCATGGACGGACACACTCCCGGCATTGGCCGCGGTGCCCGTTAGTAGAGTATTACTGATTCTTTTGGTACGCGAGTCTTCCCAAAATTAAGAGGCCAGCTTGTTGATTCTTCTCATAGAGCGGAGCACTAGCGGCTTCAATCAACGTTTCTATGTTCTTCATCGTCGCAGGAGCCGGGCCTGTGAGCAGCACGGTCGTCGGCCACGTAAAGACTTGCTTAATCGTCACGCTTGGCTGGATCACCAGCGGGAGAGTGGTTACGGCCAATAGCGCGTTTGGTATTCTTTTGGCTATTGCTAGCGTATTCTCGTAAGTCCTCAATGGAGATCTGTTGCCTATGATCGACGCTGATAGCTCTGCAGCTATTCGGGTATCATGATGCGGAAGAAGAGTTGATTTAGGGATATTGATACAACTTCCGGGGCCTTGCAGCGCGCCTTGATACCAACCTTACGAGAGACTCTGGTTACTCTCGAGTGATCTTCGGCTGTGGAGATCTCTAATGATCTTTTTGTGGGGATCCAGGTGCAGAGCATATTACAGCCCCAGCGCATTCACGAATCCAACTGCAACCGCATCTGCTCTCTAACATCATCACCGAGCGACGGGAACCAAACTATTCCAGTACCAATGGCCTCCACACGCGCCTTCATCTTCCCCACAGCGCGTCGAACGCCGGGTCAGCTTTCGACCACGTATGCCTAGATGGGTCTCCACAGAGCAATCAGCAGCGCAGCTATCTCAAAGCAATAGAGATGTATAAAATAGCTGCGTGCAGTGACCGTCGCTCAGACATGGCGTTGTCGACTCGAGTCGGGTCGAAGAAGGGGGATCCGTTGGCATCCTTAGAGCATCCAGGATGCTATGCTATTGTGCAATCAAGCTGGGGTCAACTCAACGAGGATATGAAGAATCCCGTTGTCGCAGATCCTGGAACTTCCCAGTTGATAAGGGTACAGATAGATGAAGCCTGCAACGTTTTAGGAATGCAATGACCAAGACGAGCGACCCGGTCTAGAAGCATTCTTCCTTTCGTAGTCAGAAGTGTTTTGAGGTATGCATCAATTAGGAACAGAAACCTACCCACATCCCTCCTATCCTCTTTGCTCACTCACTCACTCTCCCGGCCACGCCGGATCCGCCATCCGCCTCCAAACCCCCACAAACTTCTCCCCCTTATTCCTCTCCACCTTCTTCCCCTCCTCAGTCTCCCCCCTCACCGCCCTCAACACCTCCCCTTCTAACCCTGCAACCCCCTCTTCTTCCTTTACCTCCTCAAACAACTCCCTCGCACCCTCAAAACATCCCCTCATCCACTCCCCCAGATCTCGCACATCCGTAATCGTGTACACCAGCCCCCCCGGCCTGAGCACGTAAGCGTACTCGGCAATTAGGGTGGGGGAGACGATGCGCATTTTGTGTTTGCGTGCTTTGAAATGCGGGTCTGGGAAGCAGAGGAAGAGGAGACGGAGGGAAGCGCGGGGGAAGAGGTTGGGGAGGAATTTCATGGTGTTGGCGCGGAGGGTGGAGATGTTGTTGTAGGGTGGGGGTTGGGATGGTGGTGGGGAGGAGGGGGAAGGGGCGTGTAGGGAGCGGAGGGCGTGGATGCGGTCGGTGACGTAGGTTGTCACTTGGGTTCGTATTTCGAGACCTGTTGGTAGGTCAGAATTGAAGAGCTTTGCCAAATGGGGGGCCTTAGGCAAAGGAACATGTGAAGGAAGGGAGCTACCGAGGATGAGCTCATCTGGAAGCAGAGGCGAGAGCGCAACAAGGAGTCCACCAAATCCACACCCTATATCTGCAACCGTGACATCTTTCGTCAACCGCCTGATCCCCGCCGCATCCCCCTCTTCGCTGGCTGTCCCAGCATCTGGGGCAACGTAGGCGGGATAATGCGTTGACCAGTCCATCTGGGCGGGACTCGCGGGGCTAGATGCATCTCGTTAGCTTGGCTATCGGTCACACAAAATCATTTATGGAGGGGGGGAATAAGACGTACTAGGCCAGTTGGTGGTCGGAGAATGGGTTGGCGTGGGCGCGCTGCCGGTAGAATTTCTTCTTGGGGAGTTCGGTGGGTTGGTTGTCTTTGTGGGCTTTGCGGTAGTCTTCGCGCTTTTGGCGTTTATGAGAGGGGAGTTGGGGGGGCATGGTGGATTTGGGGGAGTGGTGGATTTGTGGGTTGTGGGGTTTTACGAGAGAAGGGTGGTTTTTGGGGTGGTGTGAGAGGATGGGGTGGGGTAGAATAGGGGTGGAGCGGAGCGGGAAGGTTAATGAGCAGGTAGGGCTGAAAGAGATGTCAATACCGTAGGCGAAACTTCTATGCATTTTTAGTTCTACATTAAGTGGTCCTGTTTCTTATGCGTTATAATGTAAGATAATCATTCCACTATTCGATGCATCCATTGAGCCTAAGACAGAATCAGCTCGTGTATTAAGATAGGAATTTTAATAGACTCTATTATTAAGTGTGGTAAACTGGTAATTAGCATCTCAAAAGTAGAACATACGCTATTATAGACATCGAATTGATTATAAGACTACCTTGGAAAATAGCAAGAATTATAGTTATGCAAGTATTGTAGAGAAGAACCCATCATGCTCCATACAGCCCCTTGTTCTCGATTTTCCCATAAACCACTTGGCCGTCTGTCATATTATGCTGACAAGAAAAGAAGAACGTCTCGCCATGCGGTCCTGCCGTGTCTGGCGCAACAGTCTGATCAGGTACCTGACATATGGCATTCGCCGCCGAGGGATCGGCGCATCGGCTTTTGTAAGCGTTCTGGCGGTCTGGGGAAGATGAGTTGAAATAGGCTTTGACGTAAGACACCGTCTGAATTGCATCTTGCGGTGGGGGACCGCGGCTCCATCCAGCGGCCCCAGTACTCCAGTGCTTCAAGTGCAGTGGACCGGGAGTAAAAGGTGAGAATGTGGTCCAGTCAAGTAACCACTGGCCATCAGCGTAGAAAGAGATCTTGTTAGGGGTCCAGTCGAAGCGATATTCGTGATAGCCCTGGTCAGGGCGGAAGGGCAGTTGGATGACTTCGAAGGTACTTGCGGATCCTGTCGCTGGATCAGGGACGTGATGATTGACAAAGTAAATGGGTGCTGCTGTTGTCGGGGCTGGTAGATAATCATGGGAGAGGAACTCAACGTCGAGTTCTTGCTGGTCGCTGAAGTACTGAAAGACTATTAATCAAACACCGTCCACGCCGGTCCGTAGAAAACACAGCCTTATTGGAATGGAAGCTCACCCAGAAGAACGAGCTACAGGTCCCTTGTTGAGGCGTCAATTTCATCGCCGCCCGAAAGCTACCATAGAGCATGTCGGCACGGCTGGAGACGGTTTCGGAGGTGGGAATGTGACCATCCGTTGGAACACCACCACGAACGTAAAGTTGAAGACCCGGATCTCCACCAAGGACACCCTGGCCGGTGTAGGTGTAGTCGGTTTTGACGTAATTGTCTACAAGATTGGCTGCTGAGGCATTCTGGCCGTACGGATCTGCAGGCGTCGGGTTGGTCATGTAGACGTTTGTAATCCAATCAGTGTTCTTGTTGATGTCCTTTAGGTGCAAGAAATCGGACTCTAATAGGTCGGTAAAGACGGCGTATTGAGGGGAATTAGTTGCATTGATCGAATAGCCACATTCGCAGTCGGCGAGCACTAAAGCCAGCATGTGAACATGTATTACCGAAACATTCTATAGAGTGATGGGATGTACCTTTCGAAGGGGTAAATGCAGTTCCCAGCAACAACGGTAAAACGATAGAACGGAATGATGTGTGCATGATGCCTCTTCTTAACACTATGTGTAACGAGAGTTGAATGTTTGAATGAGTGGAGCTTGGATTAAAGACTGTAGTATGGTAAAGAATGAGTGGAGCTTGGATTAAAGACTGTAGTATGGTAAAGAAGGGAAAGACCGAAAGAGCCCAGCACAAGCCGTGAGGGCGATCAAGGCACGAGGTTCAGCAAAGCTTTGAAGGAAGGAGCAATTATATAGAACTACCCAGGAGGGTTTAAATCTGCAGGCACGCCAAGCGCATTTTGAGGCTAGATATTGAGCTTCTTTGCCCACAAATAAAAACCGTCCCGACCATACAACAAGTATGAAATGCCTCCTGATGTTCTTAATAGTGGGAGTCTCGATTCACATCGACGGAATCATCCCAGAGAGGTACAGGATCGACGTACGACGTCCATATGCGTTTGATCACCACTGGCGCTTCAAACAACAGAATGTGCACTTGAAACAGATCAAGGTCCGATGTGTGCCATAAACATGACCCCAACCCTTTCACCATGCGATATTAGTAGGTACGCTTGAAGAGAAAGAAGAAATGTGGAAAGGGAACGGGCCATGCTGTAGACAAGATGGAGATTTCGCCCCTGAAACGGTAACTTGTACCTCGCAGCGTATGATGCCTAGGGCTCCTTATTACACTCATCTCTATAAATCTAATCTTAAAACGACGTGATGGAATTCGAACGTCCTGTTCATACGAGGCATAGAAGGAGGGACGCTCGAAAAGAGTGGAAATTGATTTGAGGAAACCGACTAAATAAGAGTTAAGGAAAGAAGAACTCCACGATAGAAGGCTCCACAGTAAGGACCTCATTTGTCGGCGATGAAAAGACAAGAGCTATAGTGAAGAGAGGCGGCCCAGCGAAGCGGATAGCCTGAAGCACGTTCATTGATGGGATGCTGGACACTTTGATGCACTCCGTGTTGAGGCCTCGGGAATTCCGCGTATGGCCTTTAGCGAGTCCCAGAAGCGACTAGGAAAGAATTTGAACCTGGCAAAAGGTTGCCTCAGGTTCTCAGACGTGTCCTACATAACCCGTTAATCGCGAGCTTCCTTTGGGCGAAGCTGCCCCCACCATATTGTTTCACGATTGGGGGCCGTTCAAGCGGCTAATGGTCGACCCCCAAGCTGTCATGCGGGCAATTCGTCCCTGACATGCCCTGGGAAGTTGGAACTGAGCGCTCCGAATAACGCTATATGTCTGTAAGTGACCCAAGCAAGGCTTGCATCGTTGCATGCCCGTACGGAATTGACGTTCCTATCGGTAAGGTTGTCGAGAATGCGTCGAGGTTTCGTCAAGCAATGCGACTCTTGTGCAGAACGCTCGTTCAAGCCAAACACGTTTGGAGAATTCCTTTACATTCCATCGACAACGTCATTGAATCGTGTTCGTTTCAATGTAGACTCCTCCATTATGGCCTTTTCATACCTACTTTCGTGGATACCTTAGCTGTGAGGATTTCTCTGGCATGGCCGCATGAAGTGCCTGGATTCCGCGCTAAGGTGGCGGGCAAACGACGGGCCGAGACCTATGTCATGTTGGATCTTCCACAGCTTCGCATGCAGCAATATCTAAAGCACAACATGCGGCGTCGACGCTCACTAATCCCTTCAGGACGATGGCCCTGAGAGCCCGCGATGTAGCCATAGCAGCAGTTTTGGGTTTCGTTGCGTGGGGCTTCATCACCAGCTGGGCTCCCATCTTGCGATACATTGGATATGCGTTCGTCGCTGGTCTTTCGATTACGCTCCTAGCTATAGGGGCAATTGTGCTACTCAGCTTCAGGAAAAAACACGATGGGTCACGATCGTCTAGCAGGCCTGCCAGGACCCTTGCGTTTGTGGCACCACAGATGTGGAACGAAGAAACTGAATGGCTTTCCAGCCGAGCGGTCTACGAGAAGACTCCACTATATCCTCCTTCTTTCGTCATATCCGACAGCCTTGATAGCCTCCTAGACTGGGTGCTTAGAGACTTTGTCACAGCCTGGTACAAAAATATTACCAGAAATCCTAGTTTCGTCAATGAGGTTGATCGTGCTATAAGAACAGCTTTGATCAGCATTAGAGATAGAATCCTTGGAGTAGACATTGTCGAGATCGCTGTTTCGCGCTTCGTTCCAATAATCACACGTCATCTCAAAGAATTCTACGAGGCGGAGAGGGCGATCAGAGGCAAGCACCTGAATCGAAATGTCACAGAGTCTGAAGACTTGGATCTCGCAATGGCGGGAAAATATCGGGATGGCAAGCTGCATGCCGCAGCTTCATTGTCTTATTCCGACACGAAGCTCGTACAACAAGAATACCTGCGTAGGATCGTTGTGAGGTTACTGCCGGAGGTGTTGCCTGAAGATATGATTGGAAGCCGAGCGGTATCAGTGTTGATCAAAGAGATTGTCTCCTGCGCAGTTCTGGCGCCATTAATGCAGATGTTGGCTGACCCAGATACCTGGAATCAATTGATGGAAGCATATGTACTCGTTACTACAATCCCTCTGACGCCATCACTGATAGTTTACAGGGCCGCACCATGCTTCAAGACCGCAAAACTGTCCGTAAACTTCGCGCTGCGCTAGACCAACATGCCTCGCCAGCTCCAAAACTACCTAAGCCACATAGCTTTCCGAGACTATCACCCAGTGATGACGAACGCAAATTTGAGCGCTTCATTAGAGCCATCCGCCAGTGTAATAATCTTCCAGAGGCTCGGAGGTTTCGGAGCGAGGTGGCGAGTCAATTGAAGCGCGGATCAATGGTAGAGGGAGAGGATCAATTATACTTGCGACGTCTTGAGACAGGAAAGCATATGCTGGATCAGAGAGTCGGCAAACTTAGCGCTGTAGGAGGGACGTATAATTCACGGAACCCTCAGCTTAACGTTAGAAATGTTCACAAGAGCTCAAGATTGACGAATGCCACAATCGTAGAGGTCCTGCACGATGCCTCTGGTTTATCATATTTCATGGAATATATGGATCGACAACGGCTCATGAATCTAGTTCAATTCTGGATTGTCGTAGATGGATTTCGTGATCCGTTGGAGGATGGGGCGCTGGAAGAAGAAAGCTTTTCTAGGTCACGTCCCCACTGGACTGAATCGGATCGATCGGATCTTGCACAGATCAACGAAGCCTACTTGTCGAAATCTGAGCTTAAGGTCCCAGAAGGGTCTAGGGAGGCTGTCTGCAATTTTATAAGAGCTGGGCAAAACGCCACTATGGCTCAATATCTTCGCGCTCGTGCTGCTGTAATGAAAGCGCAATCAGCTGTACTGAGGGAGATGGAGGGCATACACTACCCGAATTTTAAGAGATCGGATCTCTACTACAAATACCTGACATCCGACGATGTGTCAGCCAAGACAGTTAATAAACCACAGGGTCGAGCATTTGAAACCCCTTCAGTAGCGTCCATTCCGGAATCTCCAGGCAAACCGCTTCCACCGTTATCGCATGTGGCTTCCCGCATGACCTCCAGTGGTTTTGATCTTCGGAGGAGTGCATCTTCTAGTAATGACCTAAAGTCAGCAGCAAAAGCCGTAGAGGAGCTTCCTTATCCATCTCGCCGATCTCTCGATATTGACATAACTGGTCCTCTGTTCGAGGATGACCTTGATACCGATGTACTTGCGAAGTCAACTCGGAGCCTAGACAACGAGTCTTTAGACGATACTGGGGGAGACGGCAGTCAGGAGCAGATGGTCGAAGCTATGGAAGTAGCTTTAAATGATATCATGACGGACGATCCGAAGGCTTATGATGCAAAAAGCTCTCTATTTGAGTCTTCAGAGCCCTCACTCTTTCCTGGAAGAGAAACCGATTCTGTGCGAAACTCGGGCGAGTTCCTTAGATTTGAGTCCAATTTTAGCGAGAAGCCAAAAGAACGACCGAATCTGGCTTCACTGGGTCTTGTAAACACCTCGTCACGCATTGGTGTCTTCACGGATAACGACCTCTTTGGTGATGAAGAGAAGTTTCTGGAAGACGAGCATGCTGATCCCGAAGATTTTGTGGAGGGTAAGGAACCCGACGAGGAAATTCACCAGGCCGCACCTGGAGATCTTGGATTAGCAGAGGCCATCTCTGCCTTGACCACTGATATTGAAAGACTTGTGTCCCAAGAGTCAGTCGTCGATACTCTAACGCGGAAAGCGGAGCTTACCAACAACACTGCTGAGCTTCGCATCTTGGGCAAGTCGAAGTCAAGTCTGCAACGGGAAATACGCCGAAAAGAATTGCAGAGACAGCAGTACATTGTTCAAGAAAGTGACAACAGTCTCTATGGTCGAGCAAATGTAGAAATCAAGTCTATTATGGTAGGCAAAGAGGAAGACGGGCAAGAGTTCGCTTTGTATGTCATCGAGGTACAACGCAAGGCTGGTGAGCAGATGTCGGCAGCCTCGTGGGCAATAGCTCGTCGATACAGCGAGTTCCACGACCTGCATCAACGCCTCCGAAGAGTCTATCCTCCCGTTCGACATCTAGAATTCCCTAGCCGGCGCCTTGTGATGAAACTCCAACGTGAGTTCCTATACCGTCGTCGCATAGCCCTGGAAAATTACCTCCGCGAACTCCTCCGCCTCCCCGCCGTCTGTCGCAGCCGTGACCTCCGCGCCTTCCTTTCCCAACAAGCCATCATTTCGACCCAGAAAGACCCAGGCCGCGACGGAGAACGCCGCGACATCATCTCTCGTATATACAATTCCGTCACAGATGGCATGGACGAGTTCCTTGGCAATGTTCCCGTCCTCGACCAGCTCTCCATTGCTGGCCAAAACCTCATCTCCGCCGCAACCTCCCAATTCAATACCTTACCTCCGCCAGGAACTCCCGGTGCCACCACTAGCATAGCTACAGCTGAAGAGACGCTTGACACGCCCGAAGCCCAGGCCGAACTCCTTGCCTTCGAAAACCGCGACCTCGAACCCTTTGTCAAACCAATCTGCGACATCTTCCTCGAAACGTTCGAGCTCAACCGCGGCAACAACTGGCTCCGCGGGCGTGCCGTCGTCGTCGTATTACACCAACTTCTTGGCGGTACCGTAGAGCGCAGAATCCGCGATGCCGCTCGCGCTCTGTTCTCCGAAGACTCCATCCTGAAATACATCGATTTGCTCAAAGACACCATGTGGCCTAACCGGGGCACTAGAAGAGAGACTGTAGTGAGAACGGACAGTCAAAAAGCCAACAGCAGGAGAGAAGCGAGTGTCATGCTGGCGACGCTGATTCCAGATTTGGCGGGCAATGTGGTGGGGAGGCAAAATGCACAGGCGGCGAGCCGGAGAGTATTTGCGACGGTGAATAATGAGAGGTTGAATGAGCATTTGGTGTTTACGGTACTGGATGAGGTTGTGCAGGTGCTTTTTAGGCCTAGTGTGGGTAGGGGGGTGTAAGAGTAGGGGAGATGGTAATAGATAGGAAAGGGGGGGGTGTATACATATAGGGGTATGGTGTGCAAAGGTACATAACGATATGATGCGCTTGTGACTGCGGTAACGGTAGTTCAATATAAAAAGCCAGAGTCTACACCGGCCACATCCCCAACCTGAACAGCCTCTGTATCCACATCCCGCCAACCCGGACTCTGCGGTACACCCAACCCCAGAACGACGCCAAACCCCTCCCTTTACGTCAATATCAGTTCCATCCCCAGTTGTTTTTCCAAAACAAATCCGGCTTCCGACGGTACACCAAAAAAAAAAAGAACAAATTGGTCTTATTTACTATGCTGCAAGACGTAAAAATCAGTCAGTCTGGGTTGCGGTACTTATGAAGGTAGTAAAGTATGTATGTAAGTAAGTACATACAGCAAAGGAGAATTTGGAAGAAATAGAAGGAGTGGGGTGTCATTCCGTTGGTTTATAAATTGTGGTGGGTTTTGAATTGCGAAAAAAAGGTTGGTGGGGGAAAAAGCGCAGGTGTGGAGAAAGGGCGTCTTTGGATAAGGGAAAGTTGTGGAGTTTGTTGGAATACGAGATCTTATAGGGGGGCGGGGGGGGGGGTATTGGTGGGAAGGTAGGTAGGTAAGGTAGGTAGGTAAGGTAGGTAGGTAGGTTGAAGCTGGATACAGTAGGAGTCTTATCTGTCTATGTACATAGGAGGAAGAAGGTGGGCGAAGATTACCCAACTCCCTCTCTCCACAATAAGCCAATCTTGACTCAAATCGCTATCGCTCTCGTAGAGAGAGAGATCTTGCCGATAGGACTATTGGGATTTTCACCAATCTGTGTGTGGGAAGAAAGCGGAAACGGGTCGTACAATATGGAATTCCTACAAAAAACCACAAACCAGCATTGAAATATTGCTTATCTTACGCTACTTCCGTCACATGGTAGACCCCACACAAGTGACCAACATTTACTTACCCTTGAGGGCTTCCGGCCAGTAGCTAGGACAGCCCCCCATGTCATCTTGAACAGCCGTCCCTTTCCGTACCTACTTCCTATTGATATGATGCTTTACAACCCCCTCGACCAGCGACCCACAATGCTCTTTATCCTCCTCGCTCCAAAACCATTCTTGAATATGTCTCATAGAGTCTTCCACTCCGTCCCAGAAATCGTCCACATCCTTGTAAATGCCATGCCTAGTCACCACCTCCACCCTCACATCTTCAAATCCGTGGTCCAAGAGTTGCTGATTGACATACTGTGGTTGGCCCCAGGAGCCTTGAAAGCGTTGGATGAGCTGATCGTGGTCTGGGCATGGTGGAGGCCTGGGAAGAGTAGCGAGGGCGTCGCAGAGATCTGCAGCCCAGCCGATGAGGGAGAAGGTGGAGAAGGCACAGATGCCGTTGGGTTGGAGGATACGGTAGCATTCTGTGGTTCGGAAAAGATGTTAGGGGGTGATGTGAGTTGGGGTTCACAGGATTTGAGGGCTTGCCGATGAGAGTAGTAGTAGTACATGTGAGGTAAATGGCAAAGCTCATCAATACGTGCGTGAAATGATTGGATGGCTGTTTAGTTTTCTGTTTTCACTGCCAGGATCTATTGTCTGATTTTCCGAAGAACTTCTAGCTTAAAGTTATTTAGATATGGAACATACCTCAGCATTGAGTACTACTGCTTTGGCGTTTGTTCAGTCTTTATCCTTGATGATTTGCCGGACGAGATGGACTAGGTTCCTATCGATGTCGCCGCAAATGAGCTCCATTCTCATCGTAGTCTGTCTATTCAGGACTTCGTATATCTCGGCTGAGACACTACCTTGTCCACAGGCATTATTCAGGATGACGAGTGGCCTGTTGCTGGCACTATCCAGACCAGCCTATCTGACCAATGCTCGTGTAAAGCATCTCATGATGCTCATCCCGGTGTTAGAGCCAAACGTTGTATCGGGGTGTATCGTCTTGAGAGAGTGTGTCGTGGTCAGGTACTTTGTCGTTCCTCGATCCCCTGCAGTTGTTCTATTAGTCAGCTCGTTTGTCTGTCGTCAATAGAGAAGCAGCAACAAATATTGAAGAGCAAAGACCATTGCTTTTGCTTGATCATGATCTTAAAAGGGGCAAGACGTCTCACAAAGTGATCGAGTGGCACCAGGACTAGTCTTAGAAATCCTAAGAACGCGAGGAGTAGCATAGATTGGATGAGAAAGTTTCAGACGCGGCTAGAACCGTACATGATCTTCCCTGCATGTCTCAACAATCTTTGAAACAATTTAGAAAGTCCCTTTCTCCACATGGAGTTCCAAAACGCCTTGAAATCCATGAAGAAACCTTGAAGATGTAGATTTGTAGATGTAGAACCTATGTAAATTAGTAGGTAACCCAGCGACGACCCAGCGGATTAGCAGATTAGCCAGTCCACTTGAGAGATCTACTCTGTGGCTGCTGCACGACATGTTGCATCGGACACCTGGAAGTGTCAAGTGTACACATCTGGCAAGCACCAACAATTGCTTTATATGTCTAGGTAGATCACAACGGCCCTGGCTTTTGATTCAATACATCAGGAGGTGTTAAAGGTCAGTGAACGATAATCAGTCTCCGCAAAGAGCTCTCCGTGAAGAGCATGGCCGCAGGCAATCAGAGGAAAGCGATGGCTTTGCCAATCCGGTGTGAGGAGTTGCGTATCTCAATTGAAAATATCCAATAAGATGAGAAGTCTCATTCATTCCCTGACATAGTATAATGAGTGGTATGAAAGGATCAGAACCATGAATCCAAATTGCCATTTTTACTGGTGGTTGACGTGGCTATTCTTCACTGGATTTCACATCCCGTTGGTGGCATCCTTCTTGAATTCGAACAAGGTCAGTGCCGAGTAGAAAGGTGCTGTGTCAAGTCTTGTAGGTACCGGTTTCTTCTGTTCCAGTAGGTTCAATTCAATACTATTTGGACCAAGGCAGAAAAGGAAGGGGTTGGAAGCCCCAGCCTCTATTCCTATTAGTTGCAATAGATTGTTTCCATTGCTTTGATGACCACTCCCCATCTGTACCGTATCCCAGATTTATGAGGAAGACGATGACAAAAACAAGAACCATCAATGGTATGGCTACTGCGACATAAATCCAGAATTGGCCTGGACCTGGCAGGAATCTCTCACTCATGCTAAGGATTTGGGAAGTAAGAGATAGAGGCAGAAACATCATCCCGAGCAAAGTAAGAATCTTGACGCTTTTTGCTTCGTGCAACGAACGATTGGCTTCTTTCAAAGCTTGTTTGTTGCCTAGTATTCCAGCGAGCCCCGTCAATGAAGAAGTCAAAGTGTCGGATCTACTCTTCAAGGTTCTCAGCTTTCTACTGACAACATGAAAGTCTTTCTCACAGCTGCTCCATTCCCTTGACGCTTGGCTCTCGGATAACGGAATGCCTAGGCCATCAAGTATTGACTCGACGTTTTCGCAATACTCGGAGCACCGCCGACTCCAAGATTGTAACTCGCTCCACGTTTGCTCAGCCCATGCAATCTTTATCTCGCTAATGTCCTGCTCTTGTCGAGCCCATGCGATTTCAAGGTTGCTAAGCATGCCCCTAATGTACTCAATCAACACGAGATAGTTGGAAGCCACAATCTTCTTCAAAAATAATGTAGAAACTATGGGTTCCTCTAGGTTATCGACACAAGTTTGATGATTAGTCCAATAATAGCAAACATCCTCAAGCATCGATTCTCTGGACGGTCCTGAGGTCCGACATGCGTCAGGGAGATCAGTGTAGTTCACGAAGTCGGAATAACCACCTTGATATGGTTCACTGGGCAATGAAGTCCGCTCTGGACTTCCGAATTTCATGCCTGGAAGGACATCACGTATTGGCGCGTCGAGGAAAATAATGGCTAGGAGAATATTACCAAGGGTTGAGATCCGAGAGAACATCTGGGTACCTACCATCCCAACCACCAAGTCCATCTTTTCTCGACCAATACGAAGCTTTACGATCAACTACACCAACACGGTCGAATGTGCCGGGCATTCTAGAAAAGTGTATCTGACGGCATCCATTGGCAGACCTCCAAAACAGAGAATCGGGTAGCCCCTGCGGATAGTGGTGCAGTTCATAGTATGGTATGTGAAACGACTGGGAAGGATTTAGAAGCGAGGGAAGAGGTGGCGTGTTTCCAGACCTGTGGTATGATTCCCAATTTGACGTCCGCTGCTGCCGTACAATAAGAGTTGGATTAATATCAAAGTGCTCGCCGAGTACGCCTGTGATTGTGGGGTCCAGCCCCTCGACAAGGAAAAGGCGACGACAGGGCTCTGCTACTGTCTTTTCTATGTGCTTCTCGAGATATTGCTGTAACTTCCTATGATGGGAGAGATCCGAACGGGCTGGTACCCTCCCCTCCAAGAAATGTAATAGGGCCACCTTTCCAGAACCACCAACGTTTGAAGAGAGTTCTGCATCAGGATATCGTAGATTTGGATATTTAAGAGAAAGTGAACGAATTTTCGCCTTGTATGCCCCAGATGCAATATGTGCTCCATCATTTGGAAAATTAGAAAGATTTGGCGAAAAGGAAAGTGTGTGAGCCATGAGGAATTGACTAAGTTCGCGGAGACTGGTGAACGAATGGAAACAAAGCGCAAAACATCTGCTGGAGCCTGAAAGTATCTAAGTCTATGCTAGCCATGGGCGCTAGTACGAGTACATAGTCCTGTCGTCCTACTGTAGCGCAAACGGTACACTATCGATAGCATAGGGCTAACCCACTCCACCACCAAGACCCAGTCGTGCCAGTACTGGGACTCCCCCAGGACCAAGGACTTCTCCACAGATACCTCCCTTGAACAATGGCCCTCCCCGCCCCCGAAAAGAAAAAGTCCCCCCTCTCCCACCCCGCCTTCTACACCCTCCAACCCACCCTCCTAACCCGCACCTCCCAACTGCGCACCTGGTCTCTAATCATCCAAAGATACTGCCGCACCCACCGCCTCTACAAACTCGTACTTCAAACCGCGCTCTCGACGCCCTTGTTCCACAATACGAGCATCAAGAAGCGATTGAGCTTGCGGGATGCGCGGGAGGTGGTGGATTGGATGTGTAGCAAAGAGGGGGAGGAGAGGGCGGAGTGGGTTGGGGGGGAGAAGGGGGTGTGTTGGGTTTGGTGGAGGAGGCCGGAGGAGTGGGCGGAGGTGTTGGTTGATTGGGTGGGTAGTTATTGTGTTTGGGGATGGCGATGGGCTTGGGTGAGTGGAATGATGGCTGACTCTATTGGGGGTTCTCAGGTTGAGGAGACAGGGCAGAAGAACACGGTGTTGACATTTTATGAGCTGATGAATGGGGAGGCGACCGTTGATAAGGGTACTTCTTATCTTGTGATATGATGAAGGAGGGACCACATCGCTGAATCCGATACAGAGTTCCATGGTATGGATCCGGAAGTTTTAAAGAGATCACTCAATGTGCTTGTCAAGCGTGGCAAGGCGCAGGTTTTCGGGATCGAAGATCAGCAGGGAGTCAAGTTCTTTTGAAAAAGATGGATTGTCTATTTCCGGAAGCCTCTATGATACAAGTAAGTGACGCCGTCAGTGGTTCGCTCAATAACCCCTAAAATCTCCTACTGTCCAAATCCACGTAAGTCATTGCTTACCCACTTCGCCCGTGGAATCGTAACGCCATGCAGATCGTACATCGATTGCCGCCCATTAGCACGTCGGAGCTAAGTTTCGACGTCTTCATTCAAAAGCCCATAAACATCTAACCACCTCACCTCTTGCCTCAACGCCAGATCTAACATCCAATCACTCCTCACGATTCTGGGCACCTTCCCAACTCCCTGCACCATTGTCCGAAACTTCGGCCAGAGCTTCTTCTCCTCAGGCGAGACTCCGCTGATTAAGTACATGTACTCCTCTTCTACATCATCGTAATCATCATCGCCACCACCCGCGCGCGATGCGGCGATTGACCCAGCCCGCCCACGGTACAGCATGCACTTAGCTCCGTTAGCCTCGATGATTGATTTGTACGAATCGAAACCGCCTCGGATAACTTCAGTGCAGTAAATGTTATAACCGCGAAGTAGGCGTCCTTTATTTTCTTTTGCCCTAGTAGTTGCATCCGCTAATTTGAAGCCTAGGCGTTTTTCGCCGTCGACGTCGTTCAGGATATAGTCATCTGCACGAAGCACCTTGTTCTGCGCGAGACATTGGTCTACAAAGTCGGCCGAGAGAACTATGGGAGCGCGGGCCATAGCACAAGCAAACTTCTGGGTGCGGACGATCTGAGGTGAAGCAACATGTGTACAGGTGGCGGGATCCTGGCTTATGAGGATTCCAAGGTCTCTGAGCTGAGTCTGTCGAGAATTAGTCATGTTAGGATCATTACCGAAATATTCACTTACCCGCTCATCGCTCTCCTTTTTGGGTTGTCCCACCCACCTCTTGTCGCCTGTGAGTAGCAACCGCATCGAGGCAGGTTCTCTGCCTTTTCTCGCCTTTTTCGCGCCTCTCAATTCCTCATCCGCCTCCGTACCCGTATCTTCATCCTTTGATTTGGATCTCTTTCGACCTCCACCATTTCCTTTCTCTTCACTTGGCTTCCGGCCCCCAAAGACGACACCACCGACTCTCTTGCTCTCTTTCTCGTACAGCGCGATATCTGGTGCGAGGTCAAGCAATTTGGCTACTGCCCGGTCTTTGGCACCTCGGCTACCCGTGGTTGATGGAGTATCGTTTTCCTTCCCGTCGGTATATCGAGGGCCAGCTGGCGTTCTAAGTTCCATACCTTCGCTGTGCCGTCTCCTATCCTTTGGAGCTTTGGGAGTCGGCCCATCAGACTGTAGGGTACGATAAGGGACAGCATCTCGATTAGCAGAGCTAGATGCATGGACGGCGCTGCTGTTCGGTACCCTAGATGACGTAGCGTTCTGGTCTTTTGTACTGATGGGCTTGGGCAGAGATACGTCCTCCATCTCATGGTCCCCATTGGTGCGCTTAGGGAAGAATACTCGTTCAATAGCCTGCTTGTCGATAAGGGTTTGCCCAACAACTTCACCGAGATTGGTACGTGAGGGAAAGTGGGTGTAGCGGGGGTTTGCCAGGCTCTGGATCTGCCATTTCGCGTAGCTCTCCTCCAGCCACAGATGGTTCACCATGTTGATATTCCATTCTTTTGCAGCTTCGCACTTTTCACTGACAGTGTGTGCCGTGATGAGATGGGTGTTGTCTTCCTTCATGGTCTTAGTGAACTCCCCCCCGGCTGCTTTAGCAAGATTCTCCAAATACACCCGAGCCTCTCCATTATAATTTGATAGGCTGATGCGGAAATCCTTAAAGCCTGGAAGGCCATTTCGCGCAATAGGATAATGCAAAAGTCGCTTTAAGGGTGATGTCCAAGCATTGTGTGTGATCAAATGATACAACCATGCTAAATTTCCCACGTCGCATCCAGCTCTTGATGCAATTTGGTAATCTTGGGACTGTCGATAATGGCAGATGAACATATCAGCCTTGTGCACGCTTCCAGTGACACTTCCTCCTCCGGTATGAATCAGATCCTCAATTGTTCCCAGAAGATGACTGCCTAATTCAAGATCGGTGGAGAGCATGACTCTCTTGTCTTTGAAAACTGTAAGTTCGCGACGATCTGCGCTTGGAGAGCTAGAAGGTGTAATTAGCCGACCAGGATCAATGGACGAGGCACCTATGAGGTCATGTCTAGCAGCGTCAGGAATCTTGTCCTCGGGTTTCTTGCGTAGAATTTCAGGATCTGGTAAGCAGTATGGGCCTTCGTCAATGCGCTTTCCGAGCTTCAAGCAGTCATCGAACCTAGTTGACTATCAGCTTGACTGAGCTACACCATGCTTCAGTTCTAATTTCATACCAGTGAGGCAGAACGATCTTGCATTTCAAGTTCTTGTTCAGCGCTGTCTGGCACTTTTCTGGCTCAGTCGTCAAGGCAACTATGTGTGTTATCATCTTTGTGACTGCGCTGGAGTACAAGCCACCCATAGCAAGAACACCCCCAATGATAGCATCTTTGTCTCCGCTTGGTAGGTCGGCACAACACACGACGAGACCAGAAAAGAAATATCTAGGGTCAGGACTGTACTGGCGAGGATTCGCAAGTCGTCCCTTTGCAACAGATGCTTTCACCCAGTCTGGCTTGACGACAGCTTTCAGGGCGCTTATGGCATCTTCGTAGTCTGGAAAATCCGAGGTCGCCGAGATTATGTGTGTAATCTGGGCTAAGGGTATATTGTCATGTTTGGATACTTTCGCGATATGATGCGCTCCATTTCCGTCAAGGATTATTGCAAGCTGTTCCCCAAAGTAAGCTGTGAGTTTGATGCAGCATTGGTTCTCTGACTTACCCCTTCTGCAATCTCTGAGCTAAGTCCGTGACCTTGCACAATGTGGTACTGTACTTGAGCGAAAAGAAGTGCCTTTTCTGGTGCATCAGCAGACGGAGCCTTCGAATTAAGTGCAGCCATGGTTAGTGCGTTATTAAGCGAGGGGTATGAGAGCTTGGAGTTGCTGTCCCTCGGTGACGTTCAAAGCCACGAAGTAACGAATTTTCGACATCGATGTTGGGGGGTCAGGTATGGTGGTAGTGTTATCATATCGCGAAACGTGAATTTAGGGCGCGACCGAACACGCTAACTCACTGGTCACATGATCTTGGTCTCGAATGGTCCAATGCCGAGGTACTTTAGTATCAAGAACTTTCTCCCCCTCAACGGTCATCGATATAGATTACCTTCCCTACGATTAAATCTTCCTTGAAAGTCCAGTTGCTGTGCATCTTTCAATCCTGTTTAGAGATTTGGTTTCCTCTAATACTTTACAAAGCTGTGCACATCGTTGCGCATCTCAATTTAATGCTTTCTCTTAAATATCGAAATAACCAGTAGAAAGGCACTCAGTCGCAGATTCGGATTGATTCAGAACCATGTCTCCCAAATACTTTAAGATCAAATCCCATATTCTCCCCTGCCAATACATTCGGGAATACCCACGAGCAACAGCTCAAAACCAGGAAGACGACTTGCATCTCCACATCAAACAGTACACACCTTTAGACCAAATTGATCGCCAACCGAGGGCTATTACCATAATTGGAGCTCATGCCAATGGCTTTCCTAAGGTTTGATAGCCCGGACATAGTTCGGTGGCAGGCCTTTATCCTGATTAGTGGAAATAGGAGCTATATGAGCCATTATGGGACGACCTATATCAGCGGTTGAAGCAATCTGGAATCAGTATCCAGGGTATTTGGATCGCGGAGTATGTGTTTTCGAAGTCACTTTCCCCTTATCCGAGCCTCATTCTGAGTCTCCAAACATGTTTCGGGAGCATTTCGAGCTTTCGTTACCCTTGTCTCCTTCTCATTCCGTTTTAAATCTCAATCTTACAAGACAAAACGGCAATGCTGATTCCAGGTTCAACGAAAGTGTTGCACAAGAAGGACAGAGCTCAGTACTGAATGAAGCCAAGCTAGGAAATGACCGTGAGCTCTTTGGCAACTCGTGCAAACAGCCATTGCATCCTAATTAGTCCCCTGCACCAGCTTCATGGTTCGATCATCCGAGAGATCTTCTGCACATGATCAACCATTTCCGCAAGCAAATGCCACGCCCTCTGGTTGGGATCGGCCACAGCTTAGGGGGGAACAATCTGTAAGTCATGCTGTCTGATAGTCATATACAAAACTAACATGGCCATTCCGCAGCGTCAACCTATCGTTGATGCACCCCCGCCTCCTCTCCTCCCTAATCCTCATCGACCCAGTAATCTACCTCGTCTCCTCCCCGTCCATTTCCCTCTCCGGCCCCTCCTACACCCAACTCTCCACCTTCCGCCGCGACTACTGGCCCTCACGTGCCCACGCCGCCTCCTCCTTCAAAGCCAACAAATTCTACCAATCCTGGGACCCCCGCGTCCTCGACCTCTGGATCCGCTATGGCCTGCGAGACCTCCCCACTGCACTTTACCCCTCCTCTTCCCACTGTAGTAGCAAACCTTCAGCAACAACAGAAACCCCCGTCACTCTCACCACCCCCAAACACCAAGAAGTCTTCACCTTCCAGCGCCCCAACTTCTCCGGCGTCGACGCCGCCGGAAACCCCGTTCAGAACAGCCGTACCCACCCAGACATCGACCCCGACGTCTCAGACACCTACCCCTTCTACCGCCCCGAAGGCCCCATGACCTTCAAAAACCTCCCCCACCTCCGCCCCAGCGTCCTCTACATCTTCGCCGGCAAATCTCCCGTCTCCCCCCCCGAATGGCGCAAGCAAAAAATGGAAACCACCGGCATCGGCGTCGGAGGCAGTGGTGGCGCTAAAGAGGGGAGAGTCAAGGAAGTGCTGTTTGCGGATCTGAACCATCTGATCCCGATGGAGGCGGTGGAGCGGTGCGCGGATGCGGTTGCTGGGTGGTTGATGCCGGAGATGGAGAGGTGGTGGGGGGAGGAACAGGAGTATGAGAGGATGTGGAGGGGGCAGGGGATGAGGGAGAAGACGACGGTGGATGAGGAGTGGATCAGGAGGGTGGGCGGGGCGCCAAGGGGAACGGCGGATACGAGTCAATATAAGTTATGAATACACGAGTTAAGAAATTCTAGTCCTATGGCGCCATGACGTGCGGGTGTCCAGATTTGAAGCCCTCACGCCCTAAAAAAAGCCTTCTTCTCTCCCTCGTCTATCCACTTCCACTCCCTTCCCATTCAACCCCCTTAAATCCTCTCCCCGCTGCGCTCACACCCACCCCTCCAAGCTTGCCTACCTCCCTCCCTCACCGCACCCTCCACCCGAAAAAAAAAAGGGAAAGCTACCAACCACAGCACCACAGCACCATTGCGCCAACACCAAAACAGGGATCGAACCGACCTATTCTTGACAAAAAAAAACCCGCATTCACAAAGCCCACTCCTACCAGTGAGATTTACCTTTCCAAGGGAAAAAAAAAACGAACCTATATTCCCTATCATCACAACTCATCATCATCGTAACGCAAACAGCACATATACTGTACACCGCAAGCAAAAATCCTAAAAATTGATAATCTAAGAGTATATACAGGCCCAGGTTCCGGCAATTTTTAAACACGGGTGGGATTTTTTTTCGTACTGGGGGGGATTTTAATGGAGTTTTTTTGCTCGCGGCAGGAATTCGGCAAACCTGGGGACTCCAACTCTGGTTCGTTCGTTCGGACTAATTCAACTAGAAACCTACGGAAATGCTGCCAGATTGCGAGGGCAGTTGAAAAAAAAAAAATATAAAAAAAAGGGCGGACTCGAAGTTGGGATTTGGGGCTGTACCGTAATAACGGTAGCGGGGGTGTGTCGTAGTTTCTCACGACTCGGCTCCGTGTACAAAGAAAGCCTGTTGATAGCAACATGTGCCTGTACTTGGCCTTGAATCGCGCACGTAGGCCCGTTCTTAGGACTGCGGTCAGTAAGGTAGTTTCGGGTAGCTTGTTCTTTGCTAGCTACCTTATCTAGTGTCTACGTATATGCTGTGATCAAAGTCGAGGTTCAGAGATATCGGGATGTGGGAACCAGTTCGCCGGGAATCATAGCGGCTCGACATGATGATGGGTTTGCTAGTGCAAATGCTGGGGAGGGCCAGGAGACCGGATGTAGCCACGAGCTGAAAGCGGGGGTTTGACAAGGCCTTTGCTCTTGCTGGGTATAGACAGATGGGGTGCGGCAGTGTCGGTTAGATACGTAAATTGTTTTTGGTGTGAGGTGAGCGAATTGAGCTTTAGGTAGCTTGACGAGTCAAAGTAGAGATAAGATAGTGGGTCATGAGTAGAGTCTCCGAGTAGATACAAGCTACTCGGTGACTGGTCGTTTTCCAGATTGAACGATACAACGGGGGTTCGCTATATGATACATAGGATTCAACAAGTTGAGATGAGAAGGAGATATCGAAGCGGACAAAGAATATATTCATGTGAACCGTTGATCACACAAGGACCGAGATCCTCCGGATACGAAACCAAGAAGCGAACGAGCGGACAAAAGTTGAGGCGATTGTCAAGGCAGAAGATCTCTGAGAGGCTTTACAGATGGCTTGTGGATCCCGTGGAGGCTGAGACGGTCGCGGTCTTTAGCGATGACAAGTAACAGGGGAATCCAAGCTTGGTTATGAATTCCGATACTCTGGACCGTGAAATGATCCACAGTAAGCTTCACTTAGGTTTTCAAGCAATCCTTGAGCCATGCGAGGGCGAACAAAGCAAGCTATGTGACGTTACGGCAATCCACTAAAGCTGGCATTGCCCTTGACTTACCCTGTCCTGAGCTGTTGAAGCCTGCATATCCTTGACTGTGGACGTTAGGTAAGAATTATATCTCTCTGTACGGCTGTCATCATCGAACCATCTCCTGATGATGGCTATCCATAAAGTTCTGAGTACAGATGCGCTACAACAGCGTATCAATCAGAAAATTGAAATATGGATGTGAGAGTTGTGTAGATTGAGGGACGAATACTCCAGACAACCGAAACAGCAACTTATAATCCAGAAAAGATTGCGATTCGAACTCTAGGTTCCAACAAAATTCGTTTCTCATGGATAGAGCTAAGACCGCTACGTCTCTTCTCAATTCCCTCACGTGAACAAGTAAGACCTTGACGTCGAACGTTTTCTTCCGGGAGACTTCCTTCGCACCAGCAACAGTTGATCACGTTCCTTTTTGAGCTCGACCGTGGTGTTTGTCAGTAGCTTTCTCTCCCGTATCTTCCTGGAATGCTCGAATAGGATTTCCTGGTTTTCCTCCGAGATCCACCGTTTGATGATGATGAAGCTAGTGTCATGCTGTTGTGAAAAAATTCATTAGCTGCTGCTTTTTGGAATTACGAGGCAAAAGTACAAGGTGAGGACCTACGTCATCCCACTCCCACGGTAGATGGTAGACATCCAACGTTTCTGGGCTCAAATACTTTCGATTCACCTTGATATACGTTGGCCGCGTCAGGTCCATGATCCTCTGTTCATGCTTCTCTCCTTTCTTTCCCTTTTTGCCCTCGAGAATCTTTTCGATGCTCTCGTCGCTGTACCCGGCCGCTCCAAAAGTCTCCTTCACTCTCTCTCGGAACGCCTTGTCGGCCGCTTCCTTCTCCTTCCTCTCTTTTTCCTGCTTCTCTAGCATTTTGATATGGTGCTCCTCAACAGCGTGTTTCTTCATTGCCTCTTCTTCCTTTTTTCTTTCAGCCTTCTTTGCATCTTCCAGTAACTGTCGTTCCTTGAATCTCTGCTGTTGCTCTGCTTCCTCCTCCTTTCGTTCCAGCTCTTCCAGCTTCCTCATCTTCCTGTCTAACTCGGGATCGAACAAAGGTGATGGTGACCGTGATTCGTGGGCATGGGAGTGGCCCCGCCTTCGGGATCTTGGCCTATGGTCGTGATGAGGGCTATGACCGCGGTCAGGACTATGAGCTCGGTCATCCCAGTCATCGTCGTCGAAGTGATGATGGTCATGGCCGTGCGAACTCCTTCTTCTCCCCGCCCCGCGTACTGGAGAATGATCGTCCCAATTACCGTTGTTGATGACAATGGCCGCAGGCGGCGCTCTCCCAGCCGCTGATACAGAGCGTCGCATACCCTCCCCGAAACCGGCAGCAGGGTCGAGAAAACCGTTGCCATCTCGGAAGTAGCGAGGATCGTGACGATCAGCAAATCGCGCACGATGCGGTCGGCCAGGGTTAAGGAAAACAGGTACACCGTTCATATCAACGCCTGGCCAATCCATATCCGCGACAGACTCAGCTGCAGATGGTGGTAGTGGTGAGTTGTAGTTGCTGCTTCTAAAGACGGGTTACGACGATAGGTCGGTGGATGGGAGAATCATGGCATGAACTCGTGACGCGTGAAGAGTTCAGCTGGGTGAGGGGTCATTAACATTTATTACAAACGATTTGTGTGCACCTTCTAAGAGGCCCGAGCTGGCTGGCCCTGCTGGGTGGGGGCCAGACCTTAATCACAATTGATTCAGCTACAGTACTCTACTGTATCTACGGAGGTATCCATCTTACCACCTGCATGCATCCAGCCCTGCACCCTTCCGACCCAATCATGCACGCTCTACCTACATCCTAAGCATAGCTGCATAGGGCAGATGCTCGCCTGAAACTTCCACATAATATTGTTTGTAAGCAACGCGAGACCTTTGTGTAGGACTTTGCACAAGTTCTCCGAGCTCTTGGCGGAGGGTTCGTTGTTGATTGAGCCTTGAAACATTGTACGACTATTGAGGTGTTAGAGACACGGTGACATATTGTTTGTCGGTTTCGACTGGGTTCGGCATCCTTTCTGTCTCTGAGCTGTCTCTACGGTGTGGCGCTTGTAGGTTTTAGTGACCGTCATAGGTTGACCGCTGCATGCTTTGCCAGAACGTTCTTCAAGCGTCTGCCTAAAACGCAATGCAGGCCCACGTCAGCTGTCAGCCTTGTTAGATTCATCAGCTGTGCACCGGAATAATAACAATGGCATGGCCGCTGTGGTATCCCAAGAAAACGACAACAGTAAGCTCGCCATGTCCTAATGCTACCATGACACTGTTTGATTGGCACCATCCTATTGGTGCCTCACGCTTGAATGGGGGGAATCAGGATAATTAGTCATGATCATTGCATTACAAGGGCACCGCTGCCTTTCCCTCATAATCATCAACATAATATGTGTTCGACTTCTCACTGCATCATTGAACCGGTAGACGATCGAATATGTCGGACAGTCAGCTTCCTCGCGGCGACTATGCAATACTTCAACAGACGTTCAAAGCTCGCAGAAACGTGATCTGCAACCGCTGGTCGAAGGTATGGTAGATTGAAGTCAACAATTAAAGGCGGGCGTATTCGAGACAGCTCTCCGGTGACATGCGGTGTTTCTCTCCAGTCGTCGGAGGTCTTGACCGGTATATAGCCCACCTGTCATGACCTGCCATCGCCTTGGAAGATTCGATCGATGTGTTCTCGACTGTTCTTATGAGTTGTTTCCAGATAATTCAGCTTCTTGTTAAGGTTGGAAATATCCGACTTCAATTCAGCTGTCTCGGATCCAAGACGTCTCTCCATATCATTCATGGGGCTGAGGACAAACCTGTAGATAATTTATCAGCAAATGGGCATTC
>JAABUS010002940.1_pt1 | contig 29583 bp, 2 predicted proteins | sample 5560161 | NCBI WGS metagenome assembly JAABUS01 (sample SAMN10711885, study PRJNA513376) | rock metagenome | isolation source: Antarctica rocks | place: Antarctica: Victoria Land, Trio Nunatak nord | collected 2016-01-04
TGGCAGAACGTCGCCATATATCCAGTATCGCGCAGCCCGGGCGCCACCCCCGCGTAGATTTCGCGCGAATCGATTGAATCCGGGAATCAAAAGTTACTGGCGTTAGGGGTGGTTCCGGGGGGTCGCTACCGTCGATAGGGGCGATCATGGAACATTATATATACGCGTATATATAGGCCATAAATGGGGGTATGCGCGCATCTATGGGGGCAAGAATGGCCATATATGCGCATATCTATGGGCCATGTATGCGCATATCTATGGGCCATGTATGCGCGTATCTATGGCAGCAGTAATGGCCATGTATGCGCGTATATCTATAGTAGTAGTAATGGCCATGTAAACAAATAATCCTAAGCGGCCCTGAGCGGCCCTGAGCGGCCCTGAGAATATTAAGCCGGTATTAAGAATCCTAAATAATCCTGAGCGAGCCTGAGCGAGCCTAAGCGGGCCTAAACGGGCCTAAGAATTCTTACCTAGCTCTGAGTTATTTTAGCGCTCGCGAGCGGGCCTAAACGCTCCGAGCAAACCAAGATTCTTAGAGTCGCTTGCACTTTTATAGATAATCTTTTCGTTAGTCTTTTATATACGGCTTTCTTTAGACCCGCTAAATTTTATTTTTTCTACTTATATTCTATTCTCTCTTACTACTCCTCCTTCTTTTATTTTTCTTTCCTCGTCGTCCTTATTATCGTCCCTCTCTTTATTTATTATTTTAAAGTCTTTAAGACACCGGCGGAAAGGGGGTAAAATAAAGTTTATTTAATAAATAATTTATAAATAGTTTATATTACGGCGATTTAGGATTAACTTATAATATCTTACTCCGATAAAGACTATCTAGGTCGATCGGTCGATTTATAAGTATAATATTTATTACTATAACGAATAACTATATAAATATCTATTTTTATTATTTACGCTAGTTTATTTCCTTTTCTAAACTAATTTAAACTTCGTTTTCGGAACTTTTTATATATAGCGCGTTAGTTACTTCGTTAGATCGCTATAAAATAAATACGAAGGTATATATAACCTACTCGAATTTATTTAATATAGCGGATTAATAGTATTATCCTATATTATAAAAGTTTAAATTAATATTTAGTAAAACTATAGTTAAATACCGTATCCAAAATTAAATTCTTTATCGGCGGATAGTATTTAACCTATAATATATTTTCTTTACATCGAAAGCGGGCTATATATATTAAAGGATCTAGATAATAAACCTCGCCTCGATAATATTAGAAGTAGATATCTCTAAATCTAGATACCTTTTAATTAAATATAAATTAATAATTATAACTTAACTTTAAATAGTAATATTTAACTAATTTATATTATTAAAAGTTATAGAAGTTACCTAGATATACGTAATTACCGCCGGAGTTATTATAACACTATAGTATATTCTAGTTTAAATATTATAATAGGGGTATTCTAGCGTTGACCCGAATACTCTACGCCGCTCTTTTAATTTATTAATATATATTTTACGTATTATAATAATATTCGGGTTACGTTTCTAGACTAACTACCTAGGAGTAGGCCGCTAGAAAAAATAGAATAAATTTTATTTTAGGGTCTTAACTCTATTAAGGCGTAGTATTCGAATATATAAAAATTTAAATTATTTTCGGCTTTTAGCGCTACGGCGCCGGAATAATTAAATTTCGAGGGATTTTTTAAATTAAAAGTACTTAATTAACCCTATAACCGAATTAATTAGGGTTCGCAAATTACGCCTATAAATATATACTCGGGGTTACTTCTTTAGAGCTCCGGTAACGCCCGTTTAAAGACTCTAGAAACCGCTAGTAGTACCTATATAAGGCCCTAGAAAAGTCGTATTTATACGTACTCTAGAGGTGCCCTTCGGGGGCCTTGGAACTAAACCGCGCGTTATAGCGCACCGGTAGCGCCCTTTGGGGGCCCTAGAACTCGGGTTTCAATTCCTAAAGTAACCGCGTATACTCGGGGTCGTGCCCTTGAAGTTTAGTTACTTTTAACACTATAACTATCTACTTATCTTCGCTATAGGGACGTGGCTATAGGGGGGGGGGATAATTATAATATTATAGTATATTCTAGTTTAAATACTATAATAGGGGTATTCTAGCGTTGGCCCGAATACTCTACGCCGCTCTTTTAACTTATTAATACATATTTAATATATTATAATAATCTTCGATTTAGTATTAATAATTAGAGCCGCGTCCTCTTTTATCTAATTTCTTCGACCCTATAGTATATTACTCGTAAAGTATTTCCTCTACTCTAATATTCTACGGCGGTACTGTTTCTTCGGATTATATACTCGAGTTTAAATATTATTATACCTTCTCTACCTAGCCGTTAATATATTTTATAATATATTTAGAATATTTTTTATTAGAGAGCTAGGTACTAAAACGGGGATTTTATTAATAATTAATATAATATCTTTATATATCGGTTATTACTTGAGTTTCGTTAGCGATATATTAAATCTTTTTATTATTAATTATTAATAAATCCGTATATCGACTAGAGTCTTATCTGTTTTTCTCGGTTTATATTACACTATCGTTAATATAGCTAGTATTATAACGTCGAGATTATTTAGTATTTTAAGTTAATTAAATAAGTTTATAATAAAGTTATAATTTTTCTAGAAATATTACGTAGACTAATATATTCCCCTAGGCTATACTCGCTACTAGCGCGCTTATTCTTTAATCGTTATAACTATTCGGAGTACTCTTTTATAAGTTTTTTTTACGTAGTTATTAAGTTATTATATTTACCGTTAATTATACTCTTTAAAAATATACTACCTCGTACTCGAAGCTACCACGTTTATATATATATATTTCGACTAGTATTTTTCTTATTATCTCTATCTTATACTATTTTATCGTTTTATACCGGAATTTTAGTTTCCGGAGGGGCTACTCGCGAGCCCTAATTTCGAAATACCGTAGTAATATTAGGATAATTATCGATATTTTAAAATCGCTAGATATTAGAGCTAGTTAATATATAAATATATAAATACTTTTTATTAGTTTTTAATCTTTCCTATAGAGTCGCTTTTTTATAATTACTTCGTAGGAGATTAAAGAAGGAGTTATTAATTTTAATCTCTTTATAGAATTAAATAAAGGCTTAACGTAGAAATTATATATTTATACCGAGTATTATAAAAAACGCCCTAGGAAGGGAATAAATAAAATTATAAATAAACGTTTTAAAATAATTATTAACTTTAGTAAACCCCGGGATATATTATATAAATTAATTAAATAGGGTAGTAAGAGTACCGCTATTAACTATTATAAATCTCACGAAATATTATCCGAGTTAACAGAGGAAGGTATTAAAAATATTTAGTTAATTAAATTCGGTTATAAATATTACGAAGGCGAGCCTTAAAGATTTAATTTTCGTTTAGTAATTATTAATAGACCCTACGGTATAGGAATTCCTATTAGCGATTATAGAAAAGTCTTAATAATTACTACCGGATTCGGTATCGTCGCGTAACTACTATATTTAAAATAGTTAGTATAGGGCTTAAATAATTACTAAATCCGGATATAAGAAATATATTTAATTTAATAATTATAAAGTTTTAATAGGTCTATTAATCTTTACTATTAATAAATTATTAATAGAGTTTTAAATAATTAAAGACTAGTAAACGAACTAATAAATAAAGTCCTAAAGAAAGATATTAATACTAATTATTACGTAAATACCTTTATTTAAATAAATAAGATATATCCTTTTAACTAGAATTAGATATTCTATATCGAAATATATTATAAATTAGAGAATTCGGCGAAAGACTTTATAACGGTAAATAAATACAGCCGTCTTATCTATAAAAAGAGTATAATAAATCTATTAAAATTACTAGATAACTAATTAGTCCCTCGATTAACTAGCGGGAAAGAGATTATATTTATTACTAGTAAATTTAAACTTATATTCTCGAGTTATAGACTTATATATCCTAGTATCTATAAACGAATAAATACGGGACGAATTACGGGACCTTGTATAATCCCGTCTAGATAAAATAAAACTACTCGAACTAAACTATCAACCTACTAAAAAAGAACGTTTTTGGAAATATATAGAAAAATAAAATAGGGGTATAGATTCGGGTAACGGATAATTAACTATAAAGTATCTTTATAATAAATTATTCCGAGATATTAATTCTAGACTTAATAATAGTAGGCTTTTTATAGAGTATATTATATTATTATCGTATTTAAAGGTCCCTTTAGGACTAGTTAAATATATTAAATTATTAAATAAAGAATCTAGGATTAGATATAAACTTTAGTAATTAACTTTAATAAGATATATATTTAATATAATATAATATATAGCCTACGAGATTATACTTTTTAAAATTTAATATAATATCTCTTTTATAATAAGAGGTATTAAAAAATATTATCTTCGATATTCCCGTCCCCTAGGTTAATACCCTAGTAATTTAATAAAATAGATTCCGTATCTACTCGAGCCTTCGACCTCTTTTCGAGAGTATAATCGAAGTCTACTAGGGTACCTTCTATATCTATACGGAGTTTAATAATTTTCTCTAAAAACTTTATCTTAACTACGTAAATATCTTTATAATATACTAGCTCCTATAATAAAAAGCCGTTTATTTTAATAAACTCTATTACTCGTTTTAATAATATTATTAATTAATATTTCTTAGATATTTTAAATCGATGAGGTAGTTCTTTATAAAACGATATTATCCCTCTATATTTTATAATCCGATTATCTAGAGTATTAATATTACCTACTCTACTAGATCTAAAATATTAACGAAAAATTAAATAGATTATTATTTACCGTTAAGTCCTAGTGCCTTAAAAAGTTATATAGCGGTTAATAATTCTCTTACTTTTTACGGTTCGGGGTACCTTTAAACTCTATTTATATTAATAATTATAACCGGTCGGAGGACTTACGTCGCTATCTAGTAAATTATTTATAGTAGTATAAAGTTTCGATATATTTAATAAAAATATAATATCTATAGTCTCTAACGAAGCGTTTATAATAGGGTACTAGGATCGCTCTAGAAGATATAAAATAACTATTATTTCTTCGCGGAGGGAACGAAGGAAAGTAGTTATTAAAGAGAGTATAATATATATTTAATAATATAGTTTACTTTTGGATATTTAAAAGTATCCGCTTTTAAATCTCGAACGAAAAGTTTATAATAAATACTCGAAAGAGTTATAAAATAGTTTTCGCTATATAACGGAGGTTAATTAGTCTCTACCGACTATATTTAACCGAATAATAGTTATAGATAACGATATCCCGCGTAAACTCTTAAGTAAAGTATTTTACGAGTAGGCGACTAAGTTATAACTCTAGCCTTATATTCTTATAATAAGTAATTAATATACTATAGGATAAGCTCTCGCTCTTATAGGATAAATATTATCTGGATTTTATATAATAAAAAGAGTTATTTATAGGATAAGTTAAGGTAGGAACTCGGACCTATTAAACTAGGTCTTTAATATCGGTTATATTTTTATAAATATTTAATTTATAACCCCGCTCTAGGTTTAATTAATCTTATTAATATATATCTTTTAAATATATAAGGGAGTAGTTATAGAGGGAGGGATTAGTTTATAAAAACTTTTTATTTTATAATTAAATTATTAAACTAAATCTATATTAATCCCCCCGGAGATCGGAATATAGTTTTTAATTTTAAGATTTCGAACCTCTTAAATATCTCGATATAATATATAAAGCGATCTTTAAATCTTATCGAACCTCGAATAAATAATTTATTCCTAAAGAAGAGTATAATATTATTTTAAAAATCTCTCGGATTTTAGAGTATAAATTAAAATTATAAAATCTATCGACTTTAAAAGACTTCTCTAACTCTATTAAAATTAAATAGGATACGATAGAACGTTTTAATAATCTATAAATAGGATTCGTAACTCTAAAGGAGAATCGATAGATAGGATATAAATTAAATAAAAATAAGGTAGTAGAAATAAGAAGATAATTTAAAAGAATTAAATATTCGGTATTCGGTAGTATTCTATTAAGGAAATAGTAAATAACGCTAATAAGAGATCCTAGTTAACCGATTTTAAATATTTAAGCGTTATATATATCGTAGAGACGAAAGATAAAGACGGTATTTATATTTTTATTAATTCTATTTTTAGAGAATATTATTTTAAAACTAGTTATATAAAGTAATAGTATATTATATACGCCTACGCCCCGTTAAAGGCGCTAGTGCGTTATATACACCTACGCTCCGCTACCTCTATGATATTATTATTTATTAATACGGGGTTCTAGCCTTAGTATCGCGGGGTTCTAACTTTTAGTAATCCTATATCGAGTTAGTATTCCCCCGTTTTATTAGAATTCTTAGAGATTAATTCTATTATTAAATCTAGGATTTAAAAACTACCTAGTAATGAACCCCGTAACTACTTTACGTTTTTTATATTATTATTAAGCCGCTAGCTTTACGCTAGCGGTTTTAGATATTATAGTTTTAATCTTTTTTACCTTTCTAAAAAAAAGGCCTATTATTATTACGATATCGGGTTTAACCTCGGGACGTCTAGAAGAATTTAATAATAATAATATTAATTAACTTTACTCCGATGACCCCCGTCGTAAAGATAGTAATAAATTCGAAGATATTATTACCCCCGAAGAGACCTTGGATATATAGCTTAAAATTACTAAGGAAGAAAACTATCGTTTTAAATAATAATAAGAGTTAAGGGTATTATAAGTTTAAAATTAAAAATTACGTAATCCTATTATTTCTATACCCGCTAGCGGAGTATTAATGGAATTTATTATTTATAGTAGAGGTCCCCTAATTATTACGCCTACCGGTAGAATAATAATAAATTTAACTACGTTTAATAGGGATATTCTTATTAAAGCGAAAATACTACGCCTTAATAAAATACATTCTTATAAGGGTACGAGCGAAGGTGAATATTTACGTTAATTCCGCGACGTGAATATTAAATTTTTAATTAGTCTTAAGTATTTCACTACCGACTATTTAAGGATCGTATATTATATAGACTCGTTAAAGGGTAACCCTTCGACGTAGTAATATAAATACTACGATTTATATAGTTTAGTTAATATCACGTTTAATTTCTTTAAAAAATTTCTTCTTAATTTAGTAACGGATTTAGTTAACCGTCGTCTCTTTATTTACGAGAAGTAGGAGGAAGCTAAATAATAGTTTTATTAAAAGATATCGTTATTTAAGGTCTACTTTAAAGAAATAAAGACCTAATTACCCCCGTTTTTAAAGGAGTATAGAGTAAATTTCTTTTTAACCAAGTTTAAATCTAAGTTTAAAAATAAAATCCTTAATACTAGTAATATATTTATTTAAAGAGAAGAAATTCTTACCTAGGCTATTATATAAAAAAAGAATCTAAAGTATATATAGTTAATAAATAGTTTTAATTTTAATTCGGGTTCCTAGTTAAAGAACCCTAATAAAGGAAAATTTATAATAAACCGAATTATTAAACCTAACGCCGGCGATAGCGCTAAATAAGTGTATTTAAAGAAGAAGGGTAATAAATATAAAGCTAATACTACTAATTCTTCGTATAATAAGATTATTTATTATTATTATAGAACGGAAAGTTATATTAAGTCTAAATATCCCGACCTAGATAAGCTAGTTATATACGTCGGCGCGGTATTAATAAAAAACGATTAAACCTAATTTACGCCTCGGAAGAAGGGTAAGAAAAATAATTAATAGAGGTATACTCTTTTATTCTTTCTAAGAGTTAGATTACTCTTTAAGATAAAATTAAATAACTTATTACCTTAATTAACTCTAAAGCGTAAATTAATTTAATCTTATAGCGGTTCGTCGTTAAAAATAATTTAGAATCTTATAACGCTACCTTACCGCTAGCTAAAGTAATTAACGGGTAAAGTATATATTATTATAACGCGTATTAATTAAACTATTAAATAGTCGATAGTTAGGGTTAAGGGCGTAAATATAATACTCTATTCTATATTATAAACCTTAAAAGTTTAGACGTTATTCTAGATATACCCGGGTTACGTTAATTAAAGATATTAATTAATTCTAAAGCGGACTAATAGCGGTTTAAGGTTAATTCTAGTAATTTATAAATTAAAAAACCAGCCAAGTTCACTAGTAATCTTAAAAATAAACCGAATATATTCGCGGTCGTATATACTATAATAGTATAAGGTGAATAAGAAGAACTTCTTAACCTAAAGATTCCTAAGGAACTTATAAGATTTTATAATATTTTTTCTAATAAGAAGGCGAGTACCCTACCTACTTTTAAATAAAGAGATTACGTTATTAAGATAAAAGTTAATAAAAAACCGCCCTATAAACCTCTTTATAACCTATTTTAAATTAAGTTATCGGAGTTACGGCGTTATTTAGAATCCTTATTTTATAAGAGCTGGATCCGTTATTTAATATTATTAATTAAAGTATTTATTCCTTTTATACCTAAAAAGGATAGTGGGCTATATTTTTATATTAATTATTAAGATTTAAACGCGGTAATTATTAAGAATCGATATTTATTACCTTTAATTACCGAGATATTAGACCGCTTATACGGTTTTAAAATCTTTACGAAGTTAGATCTTAAGGATACCTATTATAGGATCCGGATTAAAGAAGGCGATAAATAGAAAGTTATTTTCCGAACTCGTTATAATTATTTCGAATATTTGGTTATACCTTTTGGGCTCGCTAACGCACCGGCGATATTTTAAATTTATATTAACCGTGCGCTTATAAATTTAGTAGATATAACGTATATAATATATTTAGATAATATCCTAATTTATAGTATTAATCCGGCGGAGTATTAACGGTATATTAAATAAATACTTAAACGATTATATTAATTCCAGCTATTTATTAATTTTAAGAAGTATTAATTTAATACCGAAACGGTCGGGTTCTTAGATTTTATTATATTTATTAATAGGGTAGTTATAGACCCGGAACGCGTTAAGACTATTAAGGAATAACTTTAACTAAAAATATATCGGGAGGTATAAATCTTTTTAGATTTCGCTAACTTCTATAGGCGGTTTATTTATAGTTATTTTAATATAACTACGCCGTTTATTAACCTATTTAAGGGTAGTAAGGTAAATAAGAAAGTAGGTCCGTTAAAATAAATAAACGACGTTACGGAAGCGTTTTAAATCTTATAAAATATATTCGTAAACGCGCTTTTTCTACGCTATTACGATCTAACTAAATAATTATATATAGAGACGGATACTTCTAACTTTAGCCTTAGTTTTATATTATTATAATAGGATAAAGATAATTATTAGCGCCTTATAATATTCTAGTCACGGAAATTAAATCCCCTAGAATAGAATTATAAGATTTATAATTAAGAATTACTCGTTATTATAGCGGTAATAAAATAATAGCGATACTACCTAGAAGGTAGCCCCTATTATATTAAAGTCTAGACTAATTATAATAATTTAAAGAGTTTTATAAAATAAAAAGAGTTAAACTTTAAGTAGGCCCGTTAGGTATTTAAATTAACTACTTATAATTTTAAAATCTTTTATCGGGCTAGAAAATTAAATCCTATTAATATACTATCGCGGCGCTTTAATTATAAGGGAGTATCGTCGTTGAATACTAAATTATTATTAACGCTTTAGAACAAATTTACTCTTTGAATTAATAGTTAGTTATCGGAAAGAGATAAAGAAGTAAGAATAATTATAACCCCTACTTTTTAGATTATAGGGTTAAGAGTAGTAATTCTAAGGCGGGATATTATAATAGTACCTAAAATTATATATAATAATCCTGAAAGGCCTATTAAAACGCTAATTCGGGAATTATAAATTTATAATAATTAAGTGAGCTCTTTTCGAACTAAAGCGAATATACTAAAGAACCGCCGTCGTATAAAGAATAAAGTATAGATTATGGACTTCGAGGGATTATTAAAATATAACGGTCGCCTTTACGTATTAAGAGATAAAGCTCTAAGAGAAGAGTTTATAAAGAGGTATTATAATAATTCTCTAATAAGCTACTTTAGCGCTGCGAAGTCGTATAAATTATTTACCCGAAAATTCTTCTAGGAGGGTAACCTAAAGTAAGTTACGAATTATACTAAAATTTACGATATATATTAACGGACGAAGGCGCCGCGATATCGTTTATATAACGAATTAAATTCGCTTCCTATTACTACTTAACTATAGAAGGAAATTTCTATGGATTTTATAACTAGTTTACCGCCTAGTAAATATAGGGGTACCGTTTATAATACTATTTTTATCGTTATAAATCGATTTATTAAAATGACTAAATATATATTTATAATTATTAAAATCGATACCGCTTAGCTAGCGGAAGTATTTTATTTTAAAATTATTTACCGCTATAATATACCTAATAGTATTATTAGCGATAGAGGCTCTATTTTTATAAACGCCTTCTAGTCGGTTATATATTTTTATTCGAAAATTAAACGACGCCTAAGTACTACTTTTTATTCTTAAACGGATAAGTAGATAGAGTGTTAAAATTAGGTACTAAAGTATTATTTACGTATATTTATTAATATTAAATAAACTAATTAGGCTAGATTACTACTTATAGTAGAATTCTTAATAAATAATAATTAGAGTACCGTCGTCGGAACGACGCCGTTCTTCCGTATATATAGTTATTATCTTGAAATCCGCTAGGAGGTCGAGGACGATTCTAGAGAAAGAAGGGTACTAGTTATAAATAATAGAGTACGATAATTATAAACTTTAAAGAATAAAGTTATAGAGTGTTTATAAAGCGCTACCGAATACTAAGTTAAATAGTATAATAAAATATATAAACTATAAAGTTATAAAATTAGCGATTTAATTATACTAGTAATAAAGAATTTAAAGTAAAAACACTTAAATAAAAAATTATCCTATAAGTTTATAGGGCTCTTTAGGATTATTAATAAAATAAAAGTATAAATTTACCGCCTATTACTACCTTCTACGTATAGAATTCATAATATTTTTCATATATCGTTACTTAAGTTATATTATCTTCGCGACTATATTAATACGGCGGAATCTTTTATATAAGCCCCCGAACTTATTAATAATAATAAGTTATAAGAGGTGGAAGAGGTAATTAATAAAGTTAAGAATAAAGAAGGTATCTAATATAAAGTTAAATAAATTAATTAAAGCGAAGAATATAATTAATAACTATTAAATAAAGAGTTTACTAGTATTAATAAATTAACTAAAACCTTTAAATAGGCGGGTAGTAAACGTAAATATATAAATATAATTAAAGAGGTTACCTAGCCGTATAAGGCGATAAGGCGGAGTAAACGGAACCGATATTAAAAATAAATATTACTACTTTTATATTAATATTTATATAACGGATATTCTCCTCTATACTTATAACCTTATTATACGGTTTTAGGGTATAACTAAATTTAATTTATTATTAAACTATTTATATACGATAACGATGAGATATTGTATTTATAAAAATACTTTTACTTTAAGTATAATCTATATAAATATTTAGAATATATTATTAAATAGTATATCTAGGTAAGCTTAACTAGCGCCGATTTAAGAAAAAAAAGAATTCGATATCGCTATTATATCGCACGAAAGATTTAGTTACTATCGGAATTACTAAAAGAAGACGTAGTCTCCCTAATATAATTCTTAAGGATATTATCTTCCTTGAGACTCTCTAGGTCCCGTTTATACTAACGGAAACTCTCGACCTCTTTTTTAAAAATCTTATTCATCGCCTTTAATTCCTTAATACGCTAATTCGCCGCCGTTAATTAATTCTATAAGTTAGTAATTATAGTAGAGGTTTACCTACTAGTTATTATTATTTTATCGTATATCTTACGCTATTAAGTAATTTCCTTATTTATTAATTTATATTTACGTTCTTCTTTAGGAGTCCTATTACCGATATAAATATACCGATATATAAACCTCCTTACCTTTTTTCGGAAAGGTTTAAAGATCTTTTATTATTAATATATACCGTCTTAGAACTTACGGTTATAACTTACCTTTACGTAATAATCGATTCCGTAGCGATTAATATAATAAAGTATATAAGGAGGGGACGTACCTCGAATATAATTATTATTAAAATTATAGAAGTAGACCCGGTAAGGGAGCGACGAAGTATAATAAACTACTATTATAATTAGTATTACGCAGTCGCGCTAATAGCGGACTAGTTATATTTACTAGTATATTTATATCTAAAATAAATTAGTATAAATAAATTAATACTATCGGTGAGTAGGAGCTATTTATAGAGTTAGAAGAAAACTATATATAACGAGAGTATTATTTATATATTAGTTATAATACTAGAACGCTATTATAGAGCTAGAGTAATAATATACGAGAGAGGCTAAAGGAGTTACGAAGAGAGAAAGTAATAAACGGGCGAGTTTATTTATATAATAGACCGTCGCGCTAAATATCTTAATATTACTATATGTCGATACGCGCCTCCGCTCCGTTACCTTACTCTTATTAATAGTTACTATCGTTACTATAGTAGTTATATTATTACTAATCTCCGGGCGTAATATTAAGGCTATATCACTTATATATAATACTTTACTACTAGTGTTTTCATAGTATAGTAGGAGTATATAATAAAGGTAACTACCGCTATTCCGTTACTAATACTATAAATACTATAGGAATAATTTAATATACTATATTTACTATAAGTACTATAAGCGTTATAGGAACGACAGTATATACTATTTCGCTCCGTTACTATTATATATAATAACACTATAGGGACGAAAGAAATATTACTTAATTAATTACTATTACTATATATTAGCGCTATAGGGACAACTTTATAAATATATTATTTATTTACTATTAATACTATTATATAATAAGAGTAGTTTAGTAGTATTACTCTTCCGTTATTAATACTATATAATAGTACTATAGGAAATAGTTTCGTGTCGCTCCGCGACTAGTGCTATATATTAGCGTTATAGGACCGATAGTATAAATTAGAAGACTCTTTTCTCTTATTTCTCTTAAGGGGTTTTAAAGGTTTTTTAACGAGCTTCGACTAATTAACTAAATACTATTCCGTGACTAGTACTATAGGTATTAAAGGATTAGGTACGTAACTTTATATTTGGGTTACCGTATAATAATACTATTATATTAAATAAATCTTTTCTCTTATTTCCTTTAGGGGGTTTAAAGGTTTTTTAATAAATATTTTTTAATTAAAGTATTTAGGTACCTAGGGACTAGGGCCTAAAGAAAGAGGTAATTATAAAGCGATAATATATTATATACACCTGCGCCCCGTTAAAGGCGCTAGTGTATTATATATACCTACGCTCCGCTACCTCTATAATATTATTATTTATCGATACGGGGTTCTAGCCTTAGTATCGCGGGGTTCTAACTTTTAATAATTCTATATCGAGTTAGCGTTCCCCCGTTTTATTAGAATCCTTAGAGATTAGTTTTATTATTAAATCTAGGATTTAAAAACTACCTAGTAATGAACCCCGTAACTACTTTACGTTTTTTATACTATTACTAAGCCGCTAGCTCTACGCTAGCGGCCTTAGGTATTATAAATTACTTAGTTAAAATTAGACTCTATATTTTATCTTATATAAAATACGTCCGAGAAAGAATCTAGATAAATTTAGAGTTTATATTAGAAGAGTATTTTATTAAATATTTTTTCGAAAGCTAGGATAAAATCGCCCTAAAAAATATACTCGATCCTAATAATAAACTAGGATATTTTCGCTTTCTAATTTTTATATTATTTGATATTTTCCTAAAAGAGAATATTACTATAACTATATATAAAGTAGGTATTAATAGAGAAAATAATATTATAAATATTATTAAAACGCTAGTCGTTATAGGAATAACTAGCTTTAGAATTAATTATAAAAGGATTTTAAAAGTCCCTTATTAGATATACTCTATATATTTCGTATTTAAAGTAAAAGACGATTAGGAAAATAAAGCGATTATAAAAGAGATCGCCTAGTATAAATCCGGAATATTTAAACCTAGATATTCTATATTTTCTATTCTTTAGTAACCTTATACGATAAATATTCTTCGTTATCGAGTAGAGGAAAAAGGTGTTTCTTTTACTTTTATTAAAAATTATTTCAAGTTATTAGATATTAAGTTCCTTATAGGTATATAGAGGAAGAATACTATTTTAATAATCGCTCTAGTAAATAGTTTTTTAAATCGGGATACCGAAATAATATATATAAACTATAGTAGGATTTTAGAGGAAGTACTCCGTAGTTTAAAAAATATAAATTTACCGGGATAATACTAGCTATTTAAAGAAAAACCTTATAAATAATATATAAATAGAGTATATACCGAAGATAGTCTTATTATCGCTAGTCGATAGTACGTAGAGACTATAAAAAGGTAGAGTTATTAATTACGTTTACGAATTAAAAATATCTAATTAATATATCTAGAACTTCGTCGTCGGTCCTATATATCTTAATTTTTAATTAATAATTATAGAGAGACGGGAATATTCTATTTAAAAACCTATTTCACGCTCTCTGAGATAATATATCGATTTAGTATACTATATTTTATATAAATAAATTAAATAAAGAAATTACTAAGCGGCCTAGTATAATTAATAATAGGATCTTTTTAATAAACTTCGTTAATATTTCCTATAAATTTCGTAAACCGTAATAGTAATCTTATTACTATATATTATCTTTATATTTAGAAATATTATAATATTCTTTAATAAAGCCTTAACCTAAATTACTATATCGTAATTATATTAATTATCGAAAATACCGTTAATTTAGCTAGGGAATTTGGAAAGTAAAAGATATAAACTTTTATTATAGGAAATTTTTACTTTATTAATAATATTTTTTTTATTTTAGAGCCCGAGATATCTAACTAAAGTTCTTTAATAAAATATTAAGAATAATTAAACCCGGTCTCGATCTTCGAATATATAACGAGATTATATAAATTTAAATCGATACTATAATATCTCCGGTTTATAGTTTAAAGAATATTATATAAAGTTAAATTAATAAATTCTAAGGTTAGTTAATTAAAACTAGCGGCCTTCGCGCCTATAGAGCTTATCTACTTTTTTACTATAAAACTCGGAATCCTCCCGTTTACTAAATATAAACTTCACGTTATTAATCGAATAACGAATAACTATTTTAATAAAGCCCGACCTTTAATTATAGTCCTCCGTAGTCTTTAGCGCTTTCTCTTATTTAGTTAAAATATTTAATTAAGAGTATTAAAGATATAAAATTCTTATTAATTTTATCTAAAGACGTAACTTCTCTATCTCTATAACGAAGTTAGAATTAAGATAATTTCAGTTTCGACGATTTCTTTAAACTTTAAATATATATCTTCCGCCTCTTTAAATAATCTTTATTATAAAAGCGTCTCTATAAATAAAAGTCTTAGGTACCGGTTACTAGAAATATTTTATAAACCTAATTTTTCTATAATCTTAATTTCTTTATAAAGAAGTATTTATACTTTACGTAGTTCGCCTAACTTATAGAGTATATAAACGAGTTAAGAAATATAATCGCGGTTAGTTATTTTATCTAGTTTAATATTTATATCCGGTAGAGGTATTGAATACTTTCGTACTAGTTAAGATTTACCCTAATAGCGATTTATTCTCCCGATTATAACTTCCTTCTTTTTAAATACGAGTCGCTTTATTACCGAGGGATTATCGCTATTTAATAGAGAGAAACGATCTAGTATAAAGCGCGCGTGGTCTAACTTATTCTATCGAATCTTATTTAACGCGTAGGATAGAATTAATTATTTATAAAAAATATTCGATTTTACGTCGATTTAACTATATTTTATAAATTAAATAATTAATTCCTTAATTTCGTTTCCGATTTCTAGGCTAGTTAAAGTATACTTTTATAAATTAAACTATATTTATAAATAGTCTAATAATTTATTTATTATAATAATTTTAATAGCCTTAAATACTTTGGACTTTTATAAAATATTCAGAAAATAAAAGGCCGTTAGAAGGACTTCGGCGACTTTATATTTTATATAAAAAAAGAGAAATATCCTAAATAAAAAATAGTAATTTATAATATATTAAATCTAGGGTATTTATAACCTTCCTAAAGGTCTATATCTATTTTATAATAAAGAGAATCTAATTTTTAAAGAGTTAGGCTTTAATAATTTATAAAGATTTAATATATAAATATATTAAAAAGATATAATATACGAGTATTAAAGTTTAAAGTCTTTATATAAGTAAATTAACTAAATATTAAATTAGATATAACTATATCTTTAAGTCGATATATAAGGTCCGATATCCATAGGCCCTAAATTTTAAAATAATTAATATAACTACTTTAAATTATTTAATAACCTTATTAATCTTAATATTATCTAAGATAAACGAAAGTATATTATTATTTAAACCGATTTCGGTTACGGGTACTTTTTAAATTTCGCCCGAAGGACTCTAAAATTTTTAAGGCTCTTTTATATATATTAATATAAATTCCGGAATTCTTATCCCGTCTAAAAAGTATAATAGTTTTAGAAGTATTTATATATCCCTTAATTTAGGCTCTACCTATAAGAGATTTACCCGATTATAGTTCTTTAAAATACTAGCCGCTTCTATATTATCTTTAACCTTACTACCTACTACTATAGAATTTAACTTTGAGTTTATACTATAGTATTAATTTTAATAATTTACTAAGTACTAAGTTATTTATATTATAATTATATATAATAGGAAGTACTTTAGTATCCAGGAAGTTCCTCGGCTAGGTATTTAATATAACTAGATTAATAGTAGAATTTATAATAAAATCTATACCGTTAAAGTTATATACTCTATTTTTATAAATAAATAGTAATCTAGTATTTTTAAAGATGGCTCCGTTTACTAGAGACTAGTTATAATTTTATAATTAATTATCGGACCTTAGCGATAGCTAGTTAAAAGCTATAACTTGATTTTAAGGCTAAATAATAGTACTATAATTAATATCGTTACCTAGTAAAGTCGAGTTAGTGTTTTTATCGTTATCGTTATCGTTATTTAAATTTAGAGTAAAGATATTATTATTAAAGTCCGTCTCGGGCTAGGTTAACCCGTTAACTTTACTAAAATAATAAAAGTTAAATAAATTTACTTTAACTTTAACTTTTTATTTTACCTACCGAGATAAGTCGTAGATTTTAGATAAATTACTTTTATTAGAAAATACTAATACTAGATCCGTTTACGCGATAAAGGAAGCCGTATTATTACTTTAATTATATTCATACTTTCCTGAGACTCTTTAAATTAGGGACGTCGTATTAGTATTTATATAAATTAATTATTATTACTAGAGAAGGAGAGGTTTATATTTATTATAAAAATTAAATTCGTTTACCTTTTTCTTTAGGGTACGACTTAAGAGCGAATTATAATATCGCGCTATACGTTTTATAAAGATTATATTCTGAAATAAGTTTAATCTTTCTATTATATATTTTACTACGCTATATATAAAGAGTAAAATATATATAGGGTTAACTACTCTTAAAATTAATTATAAAAATTATTTATATATTATACTACCTTTACGAGTCTCGCGAGTTTAAGAAGAGTCGATATAACTACTTTTAAATATTTCTAGGAATATACCTACTTCCTCTAAAGATACTCTATTTTTATTATTTAGTACTTTTATATTTTTAATCGTCCGAGCTTTTTCCTAGAGTTTTATATAGTAATCTTCGAGTTTAATATTTACTCGTAGGTTCTACCGAGCTATAAGTTCTACTTCTAATAAATATAGTATACTACGATACTCGATGATAAATTACTTTAGTTCGGTATCTTTAATATTTTTAAAAATATTTATCTATATAAATTTTAACCCTTTAGGGATAGAGAATATAATATAAATAAAATATATAGCGAGGCTAACTAATAGTTAGTAAGACTAGGATAAATATAATATAGGGCGTAAAAATAACTTAAAATAATATACGTTAATTATAAATTAAGAATTATATTTTATAAAAGGTCTCTTTCTAACTCTCTTTTAAAAAATTAAATTTGTATTCGTTTTTAACTTTATCTCACGGCGACCCCTAAACTATTAAATATAAATATATTATATTTAATATTAATTCTTAATATTAGTCGTTAAGTAATCTAGAGATCGTCCGAGAAAAAACGGTAAACGAATAGATTCTTAATATAGTTTTTTCTCGTATTTAAATTATAGACCGACGACGTTAATTTACTAATAACTAGCGACGAGAGGTAATTATTTAATATATAATTAATATATAACTAGCGATAACTAGTAGTAGCTAATAATAGTTAATAGTAAAGACTAGTATAATCTAAATAAATAGTTATATTATTACGGCGATAACTTTAGATCTATATTATATAAAATATTTTAAAACTCTATACTATCCGGTCTATCTAGTAATATCTAATTATATAGTATATAAACTTGTATCTAATACGATACCCTATTTTAGAAGTATATAACTACGGGGTATCGATACCCGTGGAATATTATATATAACTAGACTTCACGGAGCTCGCTACTATAAATATTAATAAATAAAACTTTTATAAGTTCTTTATAGAACCTTAATTACTCTACTATTAAATAATTCTATATCGGTAAAGCGGGAGACCGTACGAGAAAGTCGAGGTATTAAATACGCTTTTTACTACTTTAGGCCGAAAAATAATAAAAAGAGAATATTATTTTTTTAAAAAAAAAAAAAAAATTATTTTAAATAAAAAACCTAAAAATAGTAACTTCGGATTTAAGATTTTAAATCCGTGATTTTCTACTAGCGCCGGGTAGCTCGCTAAGACTATATAGAGCGCTATAACTATACTAATTTAATTTAGATTTTAAATTATATTAATTCACGAAAATTATATACGCGCGTAATACTCCCTAAATTAGCGCGGTATTATAGACTATATAATTCACTTATTATTATATATATTTAATATCTACCGCCGGTACTACTTAAACTAGTTTATTTTAATTTATTTAAAATTATTCAAAATAAGTCGAGGTATTAAATACGTATTTAATAACTCCGGTATTAAATCGATCTTTAGGGCTAGTATATAAACTAAATAGATCTAAACGTCTTTTCCGTCTTTTTTAATAGAATACGGGCTCACTACTTTACCGATATATAATTTATCGGAGAAATTAGAAAATAGTATTAATAAACCTCTTATCCTTAAATCGCTACCTAATTTAATTAAGTTATAAAAATAGTCTCGTTTTTCGCGATAAAGTTTATAAATCTTAATTAAGTCGCGAACTCTTTATTCTATATCGGTAAAGCGGGGAGCTAGTATTCTACCGAAAAATATATAAAATGCGTTTAAATCTATTTAGTTTATGTGCTAGCCCTAGAGATCGTTTTAATACCTACTTTCGTTAAGAGTTATTAAGAGTAACCTTTTCCTATTAATAGTTACTATTTACTATCTTATACGGTTATATTAAATACGAATACGCGCGAATCGTATCGGGCGATTATATCGTAGTCGGAGTATTATATTTATTAAACGCGTAAGTTACTATTAATAAATCGTATTTAATAAACGTATATATCGTTATTAGAATAATACGTTTATTAAATATATAAGTTTATATTATCGTTTTAATTATTTATATCGTTATTTATAACTTTATTAATTTTAATAGTTTCTTCGTTCTTATCGCTTTATTAACTCTTAGCGATTTCTCCGCCGTAACCTAGATTACCGCCTTTACCGCTACCGCTACTATTATTAATACTATATAAATCTACGCGCTTAGTACTAAATATACGTTTATTAGAGTTCTATAAATAATTATTAATCTTATTCGATATATAATTATTATCTACCTTTTTCCGATTTTCTTACTATATTATCTAACTAATATATTATTATTTATTAAACTTTACGTAAATTATATCGTTACTCTTATTCTTTTTTAATTTTACTTTTTTTAGACTTTATTATTACTCGTAATCTCTTTCTTAGTTATTTAATATAAACTTTATATTCATTCTTATTATCGCTCGATATAATCGAGTTAGTATTATTTCTTTTATACTAAACCCGATTAGGTTCTTCCGGTATAAAGACGGCCTAGAATTCCTTAAATCTTTATAATTTAAAAATAACCTAATCTTCTAGTTATCTTTCTCTTTATATAATATTAAAGGTATATTTCCCTTTAGGTTTAAAAATCTTATACGAGTTATTCTATACTTTAACTCTTATATTATTATCGGGTTTTTTTATTCTAGCGGAGGTTTATCTAAGATTCCGTAATAAAAATAGGAGCGAGTCGGGGGCGATATTCTACTATAAATAATAAATTAATTAGATTTAAGATAGTTACGCTTTATTAAATTTACGTATTAAGAATTTAATACCGGCGTTCGGGTAGTAGTAAAGGTTAAAAGTATTAAAATATATAGGTTATAAAGAGATAAATTATAAATACCTAATTAATTTATTTTAGGGTTATCGCCTTACGTGTATTAATTTATATACTTTTTATATTACTAGTTAATATAAAAAGATTACTTTAAAGTTTATTATCCGAATAATTAATTTATTCGTCGTTATTTAAATTATTAATAAAGGGTAGATTATATATCTAACGATTATTAAAATCTATTATAATTATATCGTTATTAAAGTCGAATCTTTTTATACTTTTAATAATATCCCTTACCCCCTTTAATAATATTTTACGAATATAAATTTTATATTTTTTATCGTCGAGATTTATTTATACTCTTTATATTCTTCTTTATTAGTTTAATACGGACTCTCGTTAACTAGTTATAATATATTTATCGGTAATAAAAAAGAATATAAGTATTTATTTTAGGCCCTCTCCCCTTTAAACTTCTCGACCTTATACTCTTTAATAAAGTACTCCGAGATAATATATATTATTATTATAGCGGTAAATATAATTAAGAGATCGGGGAGGGGTTTAAAGATTTTTCTCGTATTCTCTTCGTTAATAAAACCGTTCTTCGATAATTTAAATACTATATAAACGAGTACTTTTATTAGAATAGGGTTCGTTTATTTACTTTTTCTATTATCGACCTATATTTTTATTAGTTATACTATTAGACTAGAGTATATCTTATATCGAGATATATAAAAGTTTAGCGGTATAATAATCTAGCGGCGAGGGAGATTACGTTTTACTATAAACCGTTTTATATATATATAATAATTATTATAATTCGTACGATCGCTAAGGCGTAGGCGCGTTATTATTTAAAAAAATCGAATAATTATATACTAGGTTAGTTTTAATATAAAATATTTATTTAAATAAATCTAATTTTCTTTACTTCGGTTAAGGTAGGCCGATTATCGACTTTATTAAATTTAATTCCGATTTTAAACCCCGAGTTTTTAATTACGACCTCTTATACGTATTATATCCGATTATTAATTTATTAAGAGTTATTATCCGGTTAAAGCTCTTTACCCTTATTTAAATTATAAATATATCTAGTTAAAACGATCGCTTTTAAAAACTTCTCGCAGTTAAAAACGATAATAATATATATCTCGCGAGATTTTATCTTCGTCCGGCGTTTCGTATTACTTTAGAGATAAAGATCGTATTTATATTAATTCTTATAAATATTAAATAATCGTAGAATATAAATTAACTTTACCGTTAGAGCCTCTCTCTATTTAATCTTCTACGAGATAATTTACCTACGGTAACTCTAACCTATAATTAAATTAATTAGATTCGATTATATATAATCCGAGATATTTATTTTTATCTTTATACGTTTATTATCTAGGAAAGCTTTAAAGTAGCTTTATTTTTTATTATTTTTAAACTATTTATTCTCTTTATCGCTAGAATCCGAATTATTATAATTATATTTTAATTCCGAGTTAGAGTAATAATTATTCCGCTACGAGTTTTTATAAGACGCGTTATTTTTATAATAATCCTAAAAAGTAGCCGGATTAATATTAAATATCTCTTAATTATAAATCGTAAATTTACCCTATTAGATAGTATATTATTAAGGTATAAATTACGAACTTATATATTACTTTAGTCGGATTAAATAAAGCGGAAGAAGGGTATTAAAAGGTAATAATTATTAATAAAAGTAGAATTCACGCGGTCGGGGGAAAGAGGGGAAATTACTTATTTTTAAAAAATTAAATTTAATAAGATTAGACTTTAAGAGTTTAATCCTAGTTTATCGAATATAATTAATATTTATTAAATATTATAAATATTAATTCTCGAGGTTTATACTAAAGAAGCCGGTTATCCTTAATTATTAGATTTATTATTATAATTAATACCCTTTTTCTTATTTAAACCTAATACTTTCTTGGTCGTATATCGAGAGCCTCGCCGCCTAAATTATTTAAATTTCGGTTAAAGATCTCGGTCCTTTAAGGAAGGGCTTATTATTATATATACTATATAATACTCGATTAATAACTCTCGGATATTAAAAGAAAAATATTTAATATCTTAAATATATATTTCTATTAGCGCTACTCTCTATTCTCGTTCGTTAAAGATAACTATATTTAGTAGATTAAAACGGGCGTAGATAATCGCGTTTTTTTTATTATTATAATTTAGGTCGGCTTTAATTAAGGATATAAATCTTTTAAAGTCGAGGTCGTTTATATTCGTTAACCCCGTATATATACTACTCTTCTAAATATCCTAAATTATATAAATTATACTCTAGTCTATACCGTTTCTAATATATAATATTATATAACGGATAAAGTTAATCCGATTAATATTTTTATTTATATAAATAAAGTTCGGCCTATTATTTAATTCTTTTAATAACTCGGCGCTCGAGAGTCTTTAATCTTTTTAGGTATTTATACGATATCGTTTAACTCTTACCCGCCTCCTTCTATTATAGTTATTTCTTTAAGCGAGGAAGAGTAAATACTAGTCCTTCTATTATTTAAAGATATCGCCGAATATATAGGCGAACTCGTTATAAATACCGGCGAAAATAAATCGTAGATAATCTCTTATATTTATTATATTTAGTTTTTAACCTAGGAGATTTATAGTCTTTAATTATTTTTATAATCGCGTAAAGATTAATAAATATATAGTTTTATTAATACCTAGCTTCGCTTTTATAATCTTCGCCGATTATATTATATTATTAAAGTCTTTTAAATTTATTCTTAATTAGCCCGTCCCTAGTTATTGTAAATATTATATTTAATAATCTTCCGTATATCCGTTAATATCGAGGTATTACTTTATTATTTATTTATTCCGGCGGTAAAATCGGGTAATAAGAAAAAAACCGAGCCCTAGCCCTAATTAATATAAGAGTAATTAATTTATATCTTATAATAGAATGATTTCTTATTATTTATAATCGAATATATTATAATTTACCCCCGTAGTTTATCCTATAATATTTATTATCTTAATTATTCGCGCGCAGTCTATAAGTTAGATAGTATATTATAAGTTTAAATATTATATTAATTATATAATCTACCTTCGCTTATTATAATTATAGTAGGTTTAATTATTTACTCGTATCCCTTATATTAAAAAGTCCTCGTCGTAGATTAAATTATATAAATCTTAATCGGTATAATTATTAATATAAAATATATCGTCTTTTCTTATAGTCTTATTTATATACGTCGGTATAATATATACGTTTTTTATAATTTTTATTATAAGGATAATTTAACGCCCCCCGAGTATTCTCCGTTTAATAGTTAAATTTACCGGTTATAATTCTACTTTTATTATATTATAAATCTTATACGGAGAGCCTTTATTACGGATCTTTAGAAAATCGACGAGGGTATAATTATATTAGAATAATTTACCCTTAGTATTTTAACGGTTTATATTCGATACCGTTAAAAGAAGCCGGAGCTAGGTAAGATTTTAACTATAAAAGGAAATTATATAAAACTACGGTTATATTTCTTATATTAAAATATAGTTACGTCTCTACTCTCCTTAACTCTATTAATTAATTTTATATATTACGCGATTCGTAATTAGGTTCTTTAGGTCTTTTAAATCTTTCCCGTTTAATTTCTAATATTATAAAAACGAATAAAGATAAATAAAATATAAATCGATTTAGGTAGGATTAATTTCTCTCCTATTTATAATTTTAATAATCGTCGATTCTTTACTCCTTTTCTACCGGCGTTAATATATATAAACGACTAATAACTTTAGAAAATATTCGATATATAATTTCTTTTATATTATAGATAGTGGGTATTAATATATAGTATTAAATCTTATCTTTAAAGCTCTCTTCCTTTTTTAAGACTTTAAATTATATTAGAATTTAAATAATCGAATTTTATAATTAAGTTTTAATACTTTAGTTATAAGGGCTATTATTTTTAAAATAAATAATCTCGTTATAAAATAAAATAGATTATTCTTTATAATTAATATTCGTAGGTAATAGGAAGTATAACGGACGAGTTATTCCTAAAAGACCTCTCGTTTATTAATTAACTCGAAGAAAGATTTAATTAAATAACGATATATTATTTCCCCGTATTCGGTATTATAGTTATCCGTAGCGCCGAATATTCGAATTTACTCTACGTAATACGTTATTATATAGAGTTTTAAGATATTAAAATAACCGTCTAGGTTTACTCCGTTACTTAATTTATACCGGCGAAAATAATCCTTTAGTTTATTAAAATAATAAAGTATATTTTAGAGATATCTTAATATTTTATCGTCGTATAAACGGTATTAAATAATTAATATAAAGTTTATAAATACCCGTATATAATAGAGTTCCCTTCTATATAAATCGGCTAGTAACGGAGTAATTATTAATATTAATTATTATATAATCGCTCTTCGGTCTTTATTTATTTATTATACGACGGCGTTATAATATTTATAATTCTTTAAGTCGTAGAAGGCTAGAATAATACGAAATCTTTCATTTAATTATATTATTCCTAATATATTCTTTAGTTTTATTTTCGCCCTCTTTAGTTTCTTAGTAATAAGCGCGCTCTCTTTAATAACTAAAATAATTTATTTAAAAAGATAATTAACCGTACTCTTAAGTAATTAATATAATATATCGACTAATATAACTTTATATATATTAACCGTAGTATATAACTAGGCGAAATTATATATTAAATATATTTATTAATTATTATTCTTTAGGATATTTTCTTCGCGCTATCGCCGAATTTAGGACTAAATAAAAGAGTAGGTTCGGAGGCGTTATTTACCTTAAAGGTTTCCTCGTTCGTTTAATAATATTATATAGATTATATATTATCGGCCGTTTTTAATTTTTATAATTAAAACCTACTCTTTATAGTCTACTATAAAGTTTATAATAATCGGATAATAAAATTAAATCTTCTAGTTTATATATATAATAGGGAGATTTATAATCGTTACGGTTTTAATCGCTAACTTAAAGTTAAGACTTTAAAATTATTTTAGGTAAAAACTTCTATTATATTTATAATCGAGTATAATTAATATAGATTTATATTATACGTCGGATTTAATATATTCGCCGTTATTAGGTATAATAGGTAGAAGTCCTAAAAATATTAAACCTAGTCGTTTTTAACCTCGTTATATTTATACCTTTAGATTCTCTATAATAAAATAGATTAATTATATAATTAAGTTACTCTTATACCGTATAAATAAAATTTTATCCGTAGAAAGAAATAGTAGTACTATAATAACTTTATTAAGAAGTTTCTTTTATATCTACTATTATTAATCGCCGGTATATATCTCGGTATATATATATTTATTATTATTATTATATTAGTGTACGGGTTTAAATATTATTTTATTTTTAAACGGCCGGTGTCCTAAAAGAAATCGGAGGGCCTTAATAATATCTCGATATAAGATATTATAATCCTTTAGCTCGGTCCTTTAAATCTTTAATTAAACGTTAAATATCTATTTTATTTATTTATTTTCGTCGATTCTAAATATAATACTATTTTATATTTCGATTAAATTATCGGTATTCTTATAATTAAAGAGGCTATATAGTAGTTCGAGTCGAATATTATAGAAAAACTTATCGCGACCGCCTTTAGTTACTTTTTCCTCGTAAAACCATTAGGCGAGCGCGTAGTCGTATATACTCGGAAACGGGTAATATACTCCTTTTATTTTATTAATAAACTAAAAATATTTATTAAACTTTATAAGATTAATATTTACCTCGTCGGGTTTAGTATTTATTTCTACGCGACGATTATTACCTTCCGTAAACGTTTTTACCCGAATATACGAGGATATAAATAAAAGACCTTTACGCCCGATATTAAAGAATAGAATTAATAACTTCTCTTATTTACTATACTTTAAATTATTATAATTAAGCCGGTTCGAGGGCGCTTAATAAATAATAATCTCCGTATTTATATCGACGTCTTTTATATCGACGGTAAAAGACCCTATATTAATTCCTTTTATATTATTTATTTTTATAACCTCGTTATCTCTCTAGGTATATATCGTTAATTTTATCGATTACGGGAGTCGCCGAGGTAGAAAGGGTAAGACTTACGGTTTCTTATATAAATAATTATCGACGAAGATTTTATAGTATGGTAGGTATTTATTAAATTTACTAGAGTTTACGAAATTCCGCCTATAATACTTATATATATATAATATTATAATATTTATTTACCGCGGTAATATTATCGCTTTATAGTTATTATACTATATATATAATTAAATAAGATCGGATATCCGAAATAAAAATCGAAAAGAGGGCGTTCGATAAACGAGTTCGATATTTATTAAATATATTTTTTTATATAATATATATTATTAGGTAATATTTGATTTATTTCCTACTAATTTACAATCTTCTATATAATAATAAGAGTAGATTCTTCGAATAGATACGTGGGTAATATCTAGATTTATTATATAATAAAATTTTAGAGGTTACCCGCCGCGAGCCGATTTATATTAATAAATAAATAGTATCTTAGCGGTCTAATATTCAGATTTTTTAAATCCTTATCTTTAGAATAATTTACTACTAGACGTTCCGCCGATATTAAAAAATAACGGTTTAGTTTATTTATAATTTTATTAGTTTATATATATTTAGTCTTCTTTATTATCTAATTTATTAATTATACTCGGGATTAATATTATTAATAATTATTATAATAAAATAAATAAAAAGAGCTATTACTAAAAGATCCGAGATATATATATATTCTTTACGTTTATACCGATAATAAGAGAGGGAGTAATATAACTCCGAAACCCTCTTTTATTAAAAAAGCGAAAGTATTAAAAACTAATAATAACGATAAGCCGTAAGGGCCTATAAATAATATTTAATTTATAACTATAATAAGTAGTAATTTATAATATAATATAAACGATATTAATAATCGGTTTCTCGAAGGTTTTTATATCGCGCGTTAAATAAAAGTCTTTTTAATTAGCTCGAAGATGAATTTAAACTAAATCTTTTATCTCTTTCTAATAAGATTTAACCTTTATACTATTAATATTCTTAATTTATTAATTTATAAAAGGAATAAATAGTTTACCCGTAAATTATCTCGACTCGCTTTCTATTTAATTTAACCGTATAATTATATCGAGAATATATACGATTAAGTAGAAGGGTTATTAGGGCTACGAATATTTACTTTTAATTATAAAGAATATATCGGCTCTAATAATCGAGTGGGTACTTTATTTATAAATATCCTTCGTATTATTATTATAATTAATTATAAATAGGCTGGACCCGTTAAACCTAAAATCGTTCTCGAGAAATATATTCTTATAATTAAAATAAATATTAATATTAACGCTTCTATTAACGGCGAGTAAACCCTATTATTACTTTTAAAAAAAAGGCGGGTATAAAGTATAAGGTTATTACCGTCGAGCCCGATTTAATTAATAATAAAGACGCTAATAATAATATCGCTACGGAAGATATTATTATTATTAATAAAAATACGGTTACCGAAGGTACTCCCGTTAAAGAAAAGTATATTTATAATTATAAATTTAAATACTTTAAGGCTCCTTTAGCTAAACGCGCCGAGAAGTATTTTATAATTATAATAATCTTTAAGGACGATAATACTACCGGTATAAACGTTTAATTTACGGATAAAAACTAATATTAAAATAGGTTTATTTCCGGAAATCTAATTAAGGAGGAATAGGAGGATAAAGATTATCCTTTAAATAAAAAATCACTACTTCGTAGGTTAACGGGGGTTTTTATAATAAATATTAATAAAGATTATACCTTATATCGAATCGCCTTAAAGTATAGTTTAATTAATTTATTCTACTCGGCGGCTTATAGATATAAAGCCCGAATATAAAATTATTAAATAACTATAGTTATTTCTTTTATTTTTATCTCTACCGAAGATTATTTATCGAGGGTTAACTTATAAGATAAGATCGTAATAACGAAATTAAATTATAATCCTCGATATATTAATTTATTTAAGACCGGATTTTTTAATTTTACTCTTTTTACCGCCTTATTTTTAAATACCTCGATAATAATAACCGGCGAATATACCGGTATTTATATATATTAAGATATTTATTATATAACGAGCTAATATCTAAAATACCCGCCGATCAAGATATTTATTATTATAAAACTTATATTTTTATATTATATTAATTACCTATTTTAAAATAGTACGAGTTTCTTAGAAATTATTTATTTAAAATCTATATAAATATCTAATTATAGATACTTTATTACTAAAAATCTTACTTCCTATAAATATTATTAATTAGTTATAAAAAATAGGTTATTACGATTTATATTTTACTTTATTTATTTAACTTTAAATACGACTATACTATAAAGAATTTAATATATTTTTAATTATTATAAATACTCTTATACTTTTATTTACCGACTATAGTATTTCTACCTCTTTATTTATATATAATTACTATTAATAAAAATAGTTATATACGAGGAATTACGAGCCTCGTAAATAAATAATTATTATTACTTTAGGATTCCGTTAATAGACTCCGTAATTTTATTTTATTAAATTTAATTTATATCGAAGGTCTTTATATCTTAAGCTATTTATAATTTACCTTATTTTTTATTTAATTTCCTTATATAATCGCCGAGCTAGGAGTAGTAGTATAAGGAGAGATTATTTTTTACGTAAATAAATAATTATTATTAATAAGAATTTTAATTAACGGACTTTATAATTTCGTTTTTTTAAACTTTTATTTATTTTATACCCCTTTATACTTTAAATAGTAATATCTTATTAATTTATTATATTAAATAAATAATAAACCG
>JAABUS010002941.1_pt1 | contig 29581 bp, 29 predicted proteins | sample 5560161 | NCBI WGS metagenome assembly JAABUS01 (sample SAMN10711885, study PRJNA513376) | rock metagenome | isolation source: Antarctica rocks | place: Antarctica: Victoria Land, Trio Nunatak nord | collected 2016-01-04
GTTGCACGCTGCGCTGCGGCGCGCAAACTGTTGCATCTGTGTTGGGCTGTCGTGACGCGAGACATTGACTACGATCCGCACTATGGCGTCGGCACCCCTTGACAATCATTACCGTATCTACAGCGTCCGCCCCGCATCGCCATCCGCCCGGTCAGGGGAGACCGCCTCGTCCTCCGGCTCGACGTGGATGACGACATCGGTCTGCGGCAGCGCGTCCGCGATATCGCCTTCGAGGTGCGTCGAGAGGTCGTGCGCCGCCGCGACCGACATGTCCTTCGGGACGACGAGGTGCAAATCCACGGCGTGACCGCTGCCGACGTGGCGCGTGCGGAGGTCGTGATACTCGATGAACGTATCGGCGTGCTCATCGAGGACGGTGCGGATGGCCGACTCCTCCTCATCGGGGAGCCGGTAGTCCATCAGCCCGCGCACTGCGCCGACGAGCACGCGCGTCCCAGTCACGAGGATGAAGGCGGAGACGACGAGGCCGAGGATGGGATCGACCAGACGCCAACCGGTGATCGCGACGAGGAAAAGGCCCACCACGACGCCACTGGCGGTGACAACATCCGTGCTGAGTTCCAGCCCGGTCGCTTCGAGCGCGGGCGAACCGCTCTCCCTGCCGACGCGGAGCAGGTAGCGCGACACGGCGAGGTTAATCAGCGCGGAGCCAATCATCACGACGATGCCCCACCGCACATCCGAGACGGCGCTCTCGCCGAGAATGGCGTCGATCGCATGCCAGATGATGTAGCCCGCAACACCGTAGATCAGCAGCCCCTCACCGAAGCTGGTCAGCGTCTCCACCTTGCCGTGCCCGTACGGGTGGGTCCGGTCCGCTGGGAGTTGGGCGTACCGGATCGCCGCCCACGCGAGCACGGCGACGACGAGGTCCACACCCGAGTGCGCCGCCTCGGAGAGCACGCTGATCGAGCCTGCATGGAGGCCGACGAGCAGCTTCCCGACGACAAGGAGCGTATTCGTGAGGATCGCGAGCACCGCCACGCGCGTGACGCGGCGCTGATGATTCCGCATGGGTCACATCCACCGAATAGTGAGCGAGTAAAAAAGAAACCCGCCGTTGCATCGAACGGCGGTCTTTCGTTGATTCTCTCATCCCGACCGCGATGCTAGTCTCCCGCGCCGCTTGTCGCCGGGCGCGCGACGCGACGACCGCGCCGCCAGAATGCGAGCCGCTGGATCTCGCCCTTCTCCCAACTGACGAGCAACTGGCTCGCGTTGAAGATCGAGGAGTACGTGCCGCTGACGACACCGATCAGGAGCGCGAGCACGAACTCGCGGACGGTCGCGCCGCCGAACAGGAAGAGCGCGAGCAGCGTGAAGACGACGGTGAGGGACGTGTTGATCGACCGCACAATCGTCTGCGCCAGACTGTAGTTGACGACATCATCGAACGCCATCGCGGGGCGGCGAATCTGGTTCTCGCGGATGCGGTCGAACACGACGATTGTGTCGTGCACGGAGAAGCCGATCACCGTCAGGAGCGCGGTAACGAAGAGCGAATCGATCTCCGTCCCCAGCACCTTGCCGAGAATCGCGAAGACACCGAGCACGACGAGCACATCATGGAGCATCGCGACGATGGCGCACGAGCCGTAGAGGAAGGGCCGCTTCACCTTGCGGAACGCCCACGCGAGGTACAGAAGGATGCCAACCGATGCCGCGAGCACCGAGAGGATCGAGTTCTTGCTGACAGACTGCCCGACCGTTGGGCCGACCGTTTCGAGGCGCAGTTCGGTGTAGTCTCCGAAGCGGTTCTTAATCGCGGACGCCAGTTGCGCCTTCTCTGGCGACCCTTCCTGCAAGCCCTTGAGGCGGATTAGCGCACTCTCCGTCGCCCCGTCCGTCGCGGGCGCGATCTGCACCAGCGGGTCCTGCTGCCCCTGATCCACGAGCACCTGCCGCACGTCGAGCGACTGGATATCCGTGCGGGGGAACTGGAGTTCCCATACCGTGCCGCCCGTGAAGTCGATGCCCAGATTCAGGTGCCAGACCGCGAGTGCGATCACGCCGGGAAGAATGACAATCAACGAGATGGCGTACCAGATTCTGCGTCGGTGTACGAGATCGATCATCGCGGCGCTTCCCTTCTAATCCCCGGCGGTCGTGGTCGACGCGCCACGTGCGGCCGGTGTTGCGGCAATCTGCTCGGCGTTGAAGAGCCAGCGATTCGTCGAGACGCCCCGCCACGTCACCAGCAGGCGCAGGAATGTCCGCGTCACCGTGATGGCGCTGAAGAGGCTCACGAGCACGCCGATCAGGAGCGTCAGCGCGAACCCACGAACGACGGATGTACCCGTGATCCCGCCGAAGACATAGAGAATGAGGCAGGTGATCGAGGTCGAGACGTTGGAGTCCCTGATCGACGGCCACGCATGGTCGAAGCCCGCGTCGATGGCGTTGCGGAGTGTCCGCCCGGAGCGCAACTCCTCCTTCATGCGCGCGAAGATCAGCACATTCGCGTCCACCGCCATGCCGATGGAGAGGATGAAACCCGCGATGCCCGCCAGCGTCAGCACGACGCCGAACGCCTTGAAGAGCGCGAACGTCAGGATGGTGTACACCCCAAGCGCGAGCACCGCGAGGACACCCGGTAGGCGATAGAAGATAATCATGAAGAAGGCGACCGCCGCCAGGCCGATCGCGCCCGCCAGGAGACTCTTGTTGATCGAGTCCTGCCCGAGCGTCGGGCCGACCGTGCGCGTCTCGATCACGTCGAGCGGCACCGCGAGCCGACCGGACTTCAGCACGACGACGAGGTTCTGCACCTCATTGCGGTCCAGTCCCTCAATCACGCCGCTCTGGTCGATGCGGCTATTGATCGTCGCGCTGTTGACGACGCGCTTGTCAACGACGACATTGAGGAACTGCCCGACGTGCGACGCGGTGTAATCGCCGAACTTGTTCGCCGCCGCCTGGTTCAACTTGAAACCGACGACGAGGTTTCCCGTCTGCCCCGTCTGCGGGAAGGCGTCATCAAGGTCCTTCCCGGTGACAATCGTCTCGTACACGGGGCCGACGGGTGCGGTGGCGGTCGGTGACGCGCCGGGTGTCGCCGTGCTGTTCGGGTCCGGTGTCCCGCCCGTCGTCCCCGCACCCGCGACTGTCGTGCCCGCAGGGGTGCCGGTCGCCGCACCCGGTGGCGTGGCGCTCGCCGTGCCCACCGGGGTCTGCGTACCCGCAGTCGTTGTCGTGGTCGTGCCGGATGCTGCGGGCGTGCCCGCCACGCTCGACGTACCCGGCGTCCCGGCGACGGGCGAGGCGGTGCCCGCGCCGGGGGTCGCGCTGGACAACGGCGAGCCATCCGGGTTAAGGCCGACACTCTCCGGCCCGCCGAGCGAGGTCGTGACGACAAAGCCCGCCGGGAGCTGCGTCTGACTGCCGATGAGTTCGAGGAGCGCCGTCTGCTTCAACACGCGGACGGCCTGCTCCGGGTCCTGCACACCCGGCAACTCGACGACGATCTTGTCGCTGCCCTGCGTCTGGATGATCGGCTCACTGACACCGAGGCCGTTCACGCGGCGCTCGATCGTGTCCCGCAAGCCGGAAAGCACCTCGCTGTCCACCTTCTGCCCCGGCGCGGGCCGCGCCTGCAGCACGACATGGACGCCACCCTTCAAGTCCAGCCCGAGCTTCGTCTCCGTCCGGGTCTTTACGTTGAAGAGGTTGAGCGTCTTGCCGGGCACGGCAATCCAAGTGGCGAGGAGGGTGAGCACCACGATACAGGTGAAGACATACCAAACACGGTAGCGCACGAACGGTCCTCCCCAGCGAAATTGAAAATGACGCACACGGAACCGCCGCCCACGCCGACTGAAAGCGTAGCACCCGACCGTATGGGTGTCAAAGCGCGGCGCGCCTCTGCTATGCTACGGTGAGAGTGCATGTGAAGGAGACCGACGACGATGAACGATCACGACACGACAGAACCGATGCGCGTCCGCTTCGCACCCAGCCCGACGGGCTATTTGCATGTTGGCGGCGCACGCTCCGCGCTGTTCAACTGGCTGGCCGCGCACCAGTCCGGCGGGCAGTTCATCCTCCGCATCGAGGATACCGACCAGCGGCGGCTGAACGAAGACTCGGTTGCCGCCATCACGGACGGCCTGCGCTGGCTTGGCCTCGATTGGGACGAGGGGCCAATCGTCGGCGGTCCGTACGCGCCATATATGCAGAGCGAGCGCCTTCCGTTGTATCAGCAGTGGGCGCAATGGCTGCTCGACTACGGGTATGCGTACGAGGACTTCGACCCGCCGCCGCCACCCGGTAAGAACGCGACGCCGGACACGGAGCATACGTACCGCAAGTACCGCAACTGGACGGCGGAGCAGCGCGACACGGCGCGCGACGCAAGCGATCTGCCGCCCGCGATCCGGTTCAAGACGCCCCTCGATGGCGAAACCGCTGGGCATGATGTGATCCGTGGCGAGATGCGCTGGCGGAACAGCGAAATCCCCGCCGACCCCGTGCTCCTGAAGCGCGATGGCTTCCCCACCTACAGCCTCGGTGTGGTCGTGGACGACAACGCGATGCACGTAACGCATGTGCTGCGCGCTGTCGAGTGGATCCCCAGCCTGCCAATCCATGTGCTGCTCTACCGCGCGTTCGGCTGGCCGGAGCCGGTCTATTGCCACCTGCCGCTCGTGACGCGGACGGACGGCAAGAAGTTCTCCAAGCGGCACGGCGATTCTGCGCTCCACGAGTACCGCGAGCAGGGGTTCCTGCCGGAGGCGCTCGTCAACTTCTGCGCCCTGCTCGGCTGGTCGTACGGCGACGACATCGAACTCTTCACGAAGGAGGAGGCCGCCGCACGCTTCCGCATCGAGGATGTCCGCCCCGCGCCCTCCGCGTGGGACAAGGACAAATTGCTCTGGATGAACGGGCAGTGGATCAACCACCGCCTGACACTGGACGATTTCGTTGACCGCGCGCTGCCGTTCCTGCACGCTGCCGGGCTGGCGCAGGACGCGCCGCGCGACTATGTCAGCCGCGCCCTCGCGCTCGAGAAGGAGCGGACGAAGACGCTCGCGGAGGTGCCCGAAGCGACGCGCTTTTTCTTTGAGGAGCCGACTGCGGACGCGAGCATGGTCGCATTACTCAGGAAGCAGGGCGGTGAACAAACAAGCGCGCTGCTTGATGCCATCTTGTCCGTCCTCGCCGACGCGAATTGGGACGCGCGCGAGCAGTTGGTCGCCGCGCTCGACATAGTTGTGCAGCAGTTCGGCGTCAAGCGCGGCGTGCCGTTCGGTCTCGCGCGCGTCGCCACGACGGGCCGCACCGCCGCACCCGATCAGGCGGACTTGATGCTCGTGCTCGGCCCCGGTCACGTCGATCAGCGCCTTCGCGCGGCGATTGACGCCATGAAAGCCGCCGGGGAAGCGTAGCCGTGCCGCTCACGGTCGAACAACGACCGAGGAGTGCCGCCGCGCTCGTCAACGCGCGTGCCGACGCGCTGATCGCGGCGGCATTCGCGCTGGCGACGATTGCGACACGATATCCCTTCCGCTCGCACCGCGTCTTCAACTGGGACGCGGTGAACTTCGTCCTCGCGATGCGCGATTACGACGTGCGCCTCCACCACCCGCACCCACCCGGCTACCCGGTCTTCGTCGGGCTGGGGCGCACTGTGCAACTCGTCGTGCCGGACGCGAATGCCGCGCTCGTGACGGTCGCGATGCTCCTGAGCGCGGGGGCGGTCGCGGCGCTCTACTGGCTCGGTCGCGCACTCTTCGGGCGCATGACAGGGATTGTCGCCGCGCTCTACCTGCTCGTCAGCGTCACCTTCTGGACGAACGGCGCGGTCGCGCTGGCGTACCCGTCGCTCGCCTGCTTCGGCACGCTCGTCGCGCTGCTCGCGTGGCGATGTAATCAGGAGGGCCGGAGCGTGCCGCAGTGGGCGCCGCTCGCGTTGTCGGCGGCGTACGCCATCGGCGGCGGCTTTCGCCCCGACCTGCTGCTCTTCCTGCTGCCGCTGTGGATCTTCGGCCATTGGCGGCAACCGCTGACGCGCATTTTTCTGAGCGGGACGCTTGTCGCTGTCATCGTGCTGGCGTGGTTCGTCCCAACCGTCGCGCTTTCTGGTGGCTGGACGGGCTACTGGAATGTCTTCCGTGCCTACACCAACGACGACGTGCTGAAACGGTACGCGGTAGCGGAGAACGGGCCGCGCGCGCTGCTCGTCAACATCCGCGACACGGCGAAGTACACCGGCTACGCACTGTACGCGCTCGCGTTGCCGGTGGCGGGCGCGGCGGTCTGGCTGCTCGCGCAATGGCGGCGATGGCGCAATCCGCTCGTGCTGCTCTTCTCGCTCTGGATGACGCCAATGCTGCTTTTCTACACATGGCTGCACATCGGTGATCCGGGATATGTCTTCACCTTTGTGCCTGCAGTGCTGCTGATCGCGGCGCGCTTCACGATGAAGATTCCGCGCTTGCTCGGGCGATTTGGCCCGCGAACAGGCGGCATCCGGCGCGCCGCGCCCGCGATCATGGCCGCACTCGTCGCATTCGTCATGCTCGCCAACACCGCCGTTTTCCTCTTCCGCCCGCTCGCGCTGACCGCGCACGGCATTCGCCAGCAGGATCGTACTATCGACGGCAAAATCGGCTTCGTCCGCGATCACGGCGACCCCGAAACGACCCTCCTGATCGCGTACGAAAGTTACCGCCACTGGCTGCTCTACCTGCCGGAGTATCGCGTCCACTTCGTCGATGTCACCTATGGGACGGACGCGGACCGAACGGTCGCCATTCCATCAGACGTGAGACAGGTCATCCTGATGGACGCGACCCTGCTCCGCTCGCTGACCAACGCACAGCCCGAATCGGTCACACCGATTGGTGGCGAGGCGGATCGCGTCGGCGTGGTCACACTGAAGCCGAACGAACCGCTCCGGTTTGCGCCCGTCGCCTCGCCGCTCTCCATCCAACAGCCGCGACCGTGACGCGGAGTGCCAATGTCCTTGACGCTCCGGGCGCGCCGCTGTACCGTGCGATGAGCAATTTCGCGGCGTCCCTGGGGGCGCGTTCGTCCTACGGTGACTATCGGGAGGGATGTCGATGCCCGACACGCAGGAACGCATCGCCGGGGAGACGCGCGCCTTGATTATGGACGCGAAGGACAATGTCGCCGTCGCCATCCGCGAGCTCGACGCGGGCGAGACCGTGAGGATCGTCGCGCCAGATGGCTCCGAGCGCCACGTCACGACGGTCGAGCCGATCCAGTTCGGGCACAAATTCGCCGTCGCGCTGATCGGCGAGGGCGACCAGGTCATCAAGTACGGCGAGCGGATTGGTCGCGCGACGGCGGCAATCCCGGCGGGCGCGCACGCCCACATTCACAACGTGACGAGCCAGCGCGGTCGGGGCGATCTGATCGCGCGGTCATCGAGTTGAGAGGAGCAATCGCATGACGATCACGACACCGAGGCAGGCCGAAACCACGGCAGCAACCGAGGGCGAAGACCTGACGCAGCGCACCTTCATGGGCTACCGGCGGCACAACGGGCGGTTCGGCGTGCGGAACCTCGTGCTCATCATCCCGTCGGTTGTCTGCTCGAACACCGTCGTGCAGCGGATCGCGCAGCAGGTGCCGGAGGCTGTCTTCGTGACGCACCAGCATGGCTGCTCGCAGGTCGGCGACGACGTGGAGCAGACGCGCGCGACGCTGATCGGGTATGCGACGAACCCGAACGTCGCGGGCGTGCTCGTCGTCTCGCTCGGCTGCGAGACAATCGAGGGCGATCGCGTCGCCCAGATGATCGCGGACACCGGGCAGACCACCGAGTTCCTCGGCATCCAGGAGAGCGGCGGCATCCGCGCGACCGTCGAGAAGGGCGTCGAGAAGGTCTACGAACTGCTGGAGCGGGCGAGCAAGCAGAAGCGCGAGCCAGTGCCGGTTTCCGAACTGATCCTCGCCGTCCAGTGCGGCGGCTCCGACGCCTTCAGCGGCATCACGGCGAACCCGGCGCTCGGCATCGCGTCGGACATGATCGTTGCCGCCGGGGGCACGATCATGCTGGCAGAGGTGCCGGAATGCCTCGGCGCGGAGCACCTGCTCGCCGCCCGCGCGACTGACCCTGCCGTGGGCGAGCAACTCGTCGCCGCCGTCCGCCGCTACGAGGAGGACGTGCTGCGGATGGGCGTCGATCTCAACAAGGGCAACCCCGCCCCCGGCAATATCAAGGGCGGCCTGACGACGATCGAGGAGAAGAGCATCGGCGCGATGAAGAAGGGCGGCAGCACGCCGCTCAATGAGGTGATCGACTACGCGCACGCGCCAACGAAGAAGGGCCTCGTCATCATGGACACGCCCGGTAACGACATCGAGAGCGTCACCGGCAACCTCGCGGGCATGGCGCAGATGGTTGTCTTCACGACGGGCCGGGGCAGCGTCACCGGTGCGGCCATCGCGCCAGTCATCAAGGTCGCGACGAACACGCCGATGTACGAGAAGATGTCCGACAACATGGACATCAACGCGGGCACCATCGTCGATGGCGATGAGACGATGCACGAGATGGGGCGGCGACTCTTCGAGAAGGTAATCGCCGTCGCGAACGGCGAGCAGACACGCTCCGAGGAATGGGGCTGCAACGAGTTCGGCATCAACCGCATCGGCCCATCGCTCTAGCGAGGGCTGGCGTAGGGGCGGTGCTCGAACCGCCCTCCCCGCCCCACAGCGGCATCCAGACCTCGCGCCATCGCGCCGTGGCGATCCACAGAGGGCGGTTCGAGCACCGCCCCTACGCGACACCTGAATTTTCCCCTCCCCTCTCCATCGCCCGGAGGCTTCGATCGATCAAGTTCACGGCGGCGATGAAGAGGGGCCGGGAGTGAGGAGAAAAATGGCGACGCACCTTCCAATGACAGCGCTCGGCAAGACCGGTCTCCAAGTGACGAACCTCTGCCTCGGCGGCGCGCCGCTCGGTGACATGCCGGACACATTCGCATATGGCGTGCCCGAAGAGCGGGCGCTGGCGACGGTGCGCGCCGTCATCGACAGCCCGATTAACTTCATCGACACTGCCGCCTCGTACGGTGACGGTGAGGGTGAGCGGCGCATCGGCATGGTGATTCAGGAGCGCGGCGGGTTGCCACCCGGTTGCGTGCTCGAAACGAAAGCCGACCGCGACCTGACGACGGGTGATTTCAGCGGCGATCAGATGCGCCGCAGCGTCGAGCGGAGCCTGCGCTTGCTCAACGTTGATCGACTCGGTCTCGTCCACCTGCATGACCCGGAGCACACGACCTTCGCAGCGGCGATGGCCCCCGGCGGGCCGGTCGAGGTCCTCCTGAAGATGAAGGAGGAGGGGATCATCGCGCACCTCGGCGTCGCGGGCGGCCCAATCGACATGGAGATTCGCTACGTCGAGACGGGCATCTTCGACGCGGTGATCACGCACAACCGCTACACCCTGCTCGATCAGACCGCCGCGCCCCTCCTGCAGGTCGCGCATGAGCGCGGCCTCGGTGTGTTGAATGCCGCCCCCTACGGCAGCGGGATGCTCGCCAAAGGGCCGGACGTATACCCGCGCTACCAGTACCAGACCGCGCCCCCCGCGATGATCGAGCAGACACGAACGTTGGACGCGGCCTGCCAGCGGCACGGCGTCTCACTGCTCGTCGCGGCGCTGCACTTCTCGCTGCGCGACCCGCGTATCCACAGCACCATCGTCGGCATGACGCGGCCCGAGCGGGCGCGGCAGACTGTCGAGGCCGCGCTCACCCCCGTGCCGGGCGCATTGTGGGAGGAACTCGACGCGCTGATCGCGGCGTACAACGCCGCGCACGGCGTCTTCGAGGACAAGCGGCACACCGTCCCCGAAGGCTATTGACTGCACCCATTCAGCAGGAGGAGCGCAGACGATGTCACTCTGTCACTTCAGTACCGCCTTCAACACGACGCCCCGCCTCGGCTGGGCCGACCTCGGCGGCGTCTACGATCTCTCCGCGTGGGTCGGCGCCGGGCTGCAATCGATGCGTGATGTCCTGTCGCGGCCACAGGACGATGTGCGGCAACTGCTGAAGGATGCGCCGTTCGACGCGCTCCCCGTTTGCACACATACCGATGCGGTGCTGCATAAGCCGCTCGACACGCAGGAAGTCTGGGCGTGCGGCGTGACCTACCTGCGCTCCCGCGACGCGCGGATGGAGGAAAGCTCCGAGCAGAGCGTCTACGACCGCGTCTATGGCGCGGCCCGACCGGAGATCTTCTTCAAGGCGACCCCGTCGCGCGTCGTCGGCCCCGCGCAGCCGCTCGCGATCCGGGGCGACAGCACCTGGGACGTGCCGGAACCGGAACTCGCGCTCGTCGTCAACGCGGGCGGCGACATCATCGGCTACACCGTCGGTAATGATGTCAGCTCGCGCTCCATCGAGGGTGAGAACCCGCTCTACCTGCCGCAGGCGAAGATGTTCCGCGATTGCTGCAGCCTCGGCCCCTCCGTCGCGCTCGTGGACGAGGTGGCGGACGCCGCCAACCTCGCCATCGTCATGACGATCGTGCGGGGCGGCGCGGAAGTCTTTCGCGGCGACTCGAACACGAACCAGATCGCGCGGCCTTTGACGGAACTCGTCGAATACCTCCGCCGCGCCAACGACTTCCCGACCGGGGCAATCCTGCTCACCGGCACCGGCATCGTCCCGCCGACGGAGTTCACACTGGAAGTAGGCGACATCGTCACCATCACGATCGACGGGATCGGCACGCTGATGAACCCGATGTACCGCCTGCCTGGGATTTCCTAACCCCCCAGCCCCCTTCCCTTGGAGGGAAGGGGGAGCGAGCCTCAGAGACAACGAGGCCTTTGGGGAAAGGCACGGCGGTGCAGTGAGTCACCCCTTCCCTCAGAGGGAAGGGGCCGGGGGTTAGGATTCCCCGCCGAAGGCGAGAACGCAAAAACCCTGCCGGGGTAAGGCCCTCTCCCCTGTGGTACAATTGCGGCACCAATCGCGCCGTGGGGCGCGTCTCTTGTGCCTGGCTTGCGAATAAGGGGACGACGATGGGGCGTATCGCCTACGATCATGTGACGAAAAAATATGGGGATGTGGTGGCCGTCAACGACATGTCCATCGAGGCGGCGGATGGCGAATTTCTCGTGCTCGTCGGCCCATCTGGCTGCGGCAAGACGAGCGCGCTCCGCTGCCTCGCGGGCCTGGAAGAAGTGACCGACGGGACGCTCTACATCGGCGACCGCGACGTGACGACCCTGCCGCCGAGGGACCGCGATGTGGCGATGGTCTTCCAGAACTACGCGCTCTACCCGCACATGGATGTCTACGGCAACCTCGCCTTCGCGCTAAAGTTGCGCAAGGGTGAGATGGCGGTGGCGGGCGCGGCGAACGAGTCTGCCGCAGAGAGCAACGGCTCCGGCGGCTTCCTTGGTCGCGTGTTCGGCGGTCGCTCGTCGAGCAAGTCCGCCGACGCGGAGATCGACCGGCGCGTCCGCCACGCAGCGGAAATCCTCGACCTCACGGACCTCCTCAAGCGCCGCCCGCGCCAGTTATCCGGCGGTCAGCGGCAGCGCGTCGCGCTCGGTCGCGCCATTGTGCGGGAGCCGGAGGCATTCCTGATGGACGAGCCACTCTCGAACCTTGACACGCAACTGCGGATGCAGACGCGCGCCGAGATTCTCAAATTGCACCAGCGCCTCAAGGTGACGACGATCTACGTCACGCACGACCAGCAGGAGGCGATGACGATGGGGGACCGGATCGCCGTGATGAAGTCCGGCGAGATTCAGCAACTCGACACGCCGCAGCGGATTTACGACCATCCCGCCAGCCTGTTCGTCGCCAGTTTCATCGGCAGCCCGGCGATGAACCTGATCCCGGTGACGGTGCAACGCGCCGGCGAGCAGATCGTGCTCGCGAACGGCGAGTTCGAGTTGCCCGCGCCGAACCGCGTGAAGATGCGCCTCAGCCAGGTCGTCGGCAAGGAACTGACGCTCGGCGTCCGGCCGGAGCACGTCGTGCCGTTGCCGATGAGCGTCGAGGGCGCGGAGACGCGCAACCGCTTCCCCGTCAATGTCGATGTGGTCGAACCACTCGGCGCGGAAATCCTGATGTACATGTCCGGCAGCGGTGGCAAGCAGGTCGTTGGCCGCTTCGAGCCAACGCAGCGCGCCCGCACGGGCGACCGGCTCTACGTCGGCTTCAAGCACGAGCACCTGCATCTGTTCGACCCAGAGACGGGGAATGCGCTGATCTAATAATTGTCGCTGTGCCTCACCCCCGGCCCCTCTCCATCGCCCGAAAGCTTCGACACACCCCATACACGGCGGCGATGGAGAGGGAGGGATTCAGTTTTATAATCGGCGTTTCGCGATGATGGGGGTGGCATGCTCTACGAACTCCGGCACTACACGACGCCCGACACGACGAGCCTCGGTACACTAGTGAAAGGGTTCGGCGAACGGGTCATCCCCGCGTGGCAATCGGGCGGGATGCGCGTCGTCGGCTGCTGGACGGTCACCATCGGCCAGCTGCCGCGCTTCACGGCGATGCTCGCGTACGACGACGCCAACCAGCGGCAAGAGCAATTCGCGGCCTTTCGTGGGACCGAGGCGCACCAATACATCGTCGATACGGGGCTGGTGCGCGGCATCGACACCGCATTGCTCAGCCCAACTGCCTACTCGCCCGATCCGTTCCGGTTCATGGACGCCGCATCGCCGGGGGTCTTCGAGGAGCGCGTCTATCGTGGCCTGACCCCGCGCGCCTTCGACGCCGTCAACAGACGGTTCAACGACCACACGATGCGCATCTTCGCGCGGCACGGCATCATGCCCGTCGGCTTCTGGCGCGTCGAGATCGGCGCGGATCAGCCCTCGCTCTACTACCTCCTTCGTTTCGATGATCTGGGCGACTACAACCCGAAATGGGGCGCATTCCGCGCCGACCCGGAGTGGCAGCAGGTGCGCGAGGAATCGGAGCGCGACGGCAACATCCTCCTCCGCATCCAGAGCACGATCCTCGCACCGACGCCGTTCAGCCCGATGCGCTAACCGACGCACGCCCGACAAAAACCCGCGCCCACCGGTCCGCCGTGTGGATGGTTTCCAGCGTGAGCGGGCCGTCCGGCGTGTGCGCGTCGAGCGCGGCCTGCACGAGTGCGGGGATGTCGAGAAAGCCGATCTCGCCGCGCAGGAACCGCTCGACAGCGACCTCGTCCGCCGCGCTCAGGACGGTGGGGTAGGTGTTTCCCGCCATGCCCGCCTGCCGCGCGAGTGTGAGCGACGGAAAGCGCTCGGTATCGGGCTGCTCAAAATCCAGCCTGCCCACCGTCGGCAGATCGGCGCGACGGAAGGGGTTCGGCCAGCGCGCAGGGTACGAGAGCGCGTACTGGATCGGCAGGCGCATATCCGCTGGGCCGAGTTGACCGATCAGCGAGCCGTCCGCATACTCGACATACGAGTGGAGGACGCTCTGCGGGTTCACCACCACGTCGATGCGATCGTACGGCAGGTCGAACAACCAGCGCGCCTCAATCGTCTCCATCCCCTTGTTCATCAGCGTCGCGGAGTCGATCGTCACCTTGCTGCCCATGTTCCACGTCGGGTGCTTGAGCGCGTCGGCAGCCGTCATCGTGCGGAGGTGTTCCATCGGCGTCGCGCGGAACGGTCCACCGGAGGCGGTGAGGACGATTCGTTCCGGTGCAGCAGCGGCGGTGCCGATGCATTGCCAGATCGCCGAGTGCTCGCTGTCAACCGGGTGAATCCGCTGGCCCGCCTGCCTCGCGGTGGCCATCACCAACTCCCCCGCGCAGACAATCGTCTCCTTGTTTGCCAGGGCGACGACCTTCCCCGCCCGCAAGGCCGCCAGCGTCGGCTCGATGCTCGCGTGACCGGAGGTGGCAACGACGACGATATCCGCGTCCGGGTGCGTCGCGGCGGCGAGCAGCCCGGCCTGCCCCGGCATGAACTCCACACCCTCCACGAACCGGTCCGTATCACCGTCTCGTTCAAGGCTGACGAGCGACGGACGGTACGTTGCCGCCTGATGGCGGAGCAATTCGACGTTCCGGCCCGCCGCGAGCGCGACGACGATCAGTTTGTCCGGGTGGGCATCGACGACCTCAAGGGTGCTGCGACCGATGGAGCCGGTGCTGCCGAGCAGCGCGATTCGGAGGGGTGTCATCGTGGTATTCTCCTTCAGCCGACCGCCAGCGCGATGTAGAAGACGACGACAAAGACGAAGAGTTGGCTGTCGAGCCGGTCCAGCACGCCGCCGTGACCGGGGATCAGCGTGCCGGTGTCCTTCACGCCCGTTTGCCGCTTCAGGAGCGATTCCGCGAGATCGCCCGCTGTCGCGAGCAGCGCGATCACGACGCCAACGAGCAGCGCGACGATAACGCGCATCCCGATACCGAATGCCCAGTTCGCGACCGCCGCCGTTGCCATCGCGCCGATGACGCCGCCTGCGAACCCCTCCCACGTCTTCTTCGGGCTGATCGCCGGCGTCATGCGGTGCCTGCCGAACGCTCTCCCCGCAGCGTACGCGAAGACATCGGTGAGCCACGTCGTCACCAACGCGAGCAGGAACCACGCCAACCCGCGCGTCGTGCCGCCGAAGCCGACTGCATTCTCCAGGCGCACAAGCCAGTGGCCGGACGCGGCAACATCGCCCGCGATGTGTCGCACTGCGGTCACATGCCCGAGTGGCACGGCGAGGTAGAGCGACACGAAGGTCGTGGCGAGCCACGTCGGGAGCGCGCCATCGAGCGTCGGACGCGCGATCAGGCAGGCGGCGGGCGCGATCAAGGCAAACGCGACAAGCGCGCTTCTCGTCCATATCGGCCAGCCTCCCGCGCCCGCCGCCAGCGCGAGCAGGAGTGCAATCAGCGGGATCGGCCAGAGGATGCGGTAATCGAGGCGCGCGAACATCGGCACAAGCTCGATGAGCGCGATGGCGCCAAGCGCCGCGAACGCGACCGCGACACCCCACGGGCCGAACACGGCGGGCACGACGCCGATGATGACCACGGCGACGGACGACAGCGCGCGTGGTCCGAGCATACGATTACGTCGGCTGCGTGGTGTGCGTCCCCGGGTCGGGGATCGCACCGAAGCGCCGCTGGCGCTTCATGAAGTCCGCGACGGCGTCTCGCAGGTCATCCGGGCCGAAATCCGGCCAGAGGATGTGCTGGAAGTAGAGTTCGGCGTACGCGCCCTGCCAGATGAGGAAGTTCGAGAGCCGCAGCTCGCCCGACGGGCGAATGATGAGGTCCGGGTCGGGAATATCGGCGGTGTAGAGATAGCGGTTAATTGTCTCCTCAGTCACGCTGTCGGGGTCGAGGCCGTCGCGCAGCATCTCGCGAATCGCCGTGACGACTTCCGCGCGCCCACCGTAGTTGAACGCGAGCGTCAGCGTCATCTCCGTGTTCGCGCTCGTCAGGTCGATTGCCGCGTGCACCGCGCCCGCGAGGTCGTCATCGAGGCCATCGAGGCTGCCGATGTGCTTGAGGCGCACGCCCGCCTCGTGCAGGGCCCCGGTCTCGCGCGCGATGCTCTCGCTGAGAATCTGGATGATACCCTGCACCTCCTCGGTGGGGCGTCGCCAGTTCTCCGTCGAGAAGGCCCAGAGCGTCAGGTACTCGATGCCGAGTTCGGGGCAGGCGGCGACGATGGGCCGGATGTTCGCCGTCCCCGCCTCGTGCCCCTTGTTGCGCGGCAGGCCGCGTCGCTGTGCCCAGCGCCCGTTGCCGTCCATGATGATCGCGACATGCCGCGGCGGCTTGCCGCTGACGACGTGCGACTGCGCGGCGGTTTCGGCGTCGTGCAATGCATCGGTGTTTTTCGCGATGGTGTTTGCCATACCCGTCACCCGTCCCTGACGCGGAGCATCAGACTTCGAGGACCTCCGCTTCTTTCTCGCGCCCCACTTTATCGGCCTGCTGGACCGACTGGTCGGTGAATTTCTGAATCTGGTCCTCGCCGCGTCGCCGCTGATCTTCGGATATATCGCCGCTCTCGTCCAGTTCTTTGAGCATGTGCATCGCGTCGCGGCGAATGTTGCGGACGGCGACGTGCGCCTCCTCGACATTACGCTTGACGATCTTCACGAGATCGCGCCGCCGCTCCTCCGTCAGCGCGGGGATGGCGATGCGGATCACCTGCCCGTCATTCATCGGGTTGAGGCCGAGGTCGCTGGCCGCGCGGATGCTCTTCTCGATAGCCTTGAGCGACCCTTTGTCCCACGGCGTCACGACGAGCAGGCGCGCCTCGGGCGCGGAGATGCCGGCGAGTTGCTGGAGCGGCGTCTCTGTGTCGTAATACTCGACGATGATGCGCTCGATCAGACCGGGAGAGGCGCGACCCGTGCGGATACCGCCGAGGTGCGCGCGCAGCGCCTCAATCGCCTTCTTCATCCGGTCGTCAGCATCCTGCAAAATGTCGTCAAACATGATCGCGCCTCCCAGTCTGCCCGTTACCGGACAACGGTACCGAAGCCTTCCTCGCCGCGCAAGACGCGGGCGATCATCCCCTCGCCAAGCACGTTGAAGACGATAATCGGCAGATTGTTATCCATGCACAGCGCGAACGCCGTGCTGTCCATCACGCGCAACTCACGCTGCAGCGCCTCGGCGTACGTGATCGTCGGGAAGCGGACGGCGTTCGGGTCCAGTTTCGGGTCACGGTCGTAAATGCCATCGACGCCGTGCTTCGCCATCAGCAGCACATCGCATTCCAGCTCCAGCGCGCGGAGGGCGCCCGTGGTATCCGTCGTGAAATACGGGTTGCCGTTGCCGCCGGCGAGCAGGACGACGCGCCCCTTCTCCATGTGCCGCAGCGCGCGCCGCCGGATGTACGGCTCCGCCACCTGCTGCGTCTGGATCGCGGTCATCACGCGCGTCTGGACGCCCATCTTCTCCAGCGACTCCTGGAGCGCGAGCGCGTTGATGATCGTGCCGAGCATCCCCATGTAGTCGGCGGTCGCACGGTCCATGCCGAACCGTTCCGCGTCCCGGCCGCGCCAGAAGTTCCCGCCGCCGACGACAATCGCCATCTGGAGCGCGCCATCATCGACTGCGTCGCGCACCTCGGCGGCGAGGCCCTGCACGATGGCAGGGTCGATGTTCCGGCCGCCGCTCCCCTCGAAGGCTTCGCCGCTGAGTTTGAGCAATACCCGCCGATACTTCGATTCCGCCATCCGGGTTTGCCCCCTCCTACGCAATCGCGCCACCCGCCTGCACACAATGACGGCGAGGGTTTGCGCTCCCCGCCGTCACCCGTTCCCCGCCGTTACGCCCCGGTCGCGTCGTCGTCCGTGTCGCTGTTGTCGCCCACGACCGCCTCGCCGAGTTCGTAACGGGTGAACCGGCGCACGACGATGTTCTCGCCGAGCTTGCCGATCGCCTCGTTAATCATGCCGCCGATCGTCTTCTTCGGGTCGCGCACGAAGGGCTGCGCGAGGAGCACCATCTTGCGATCTACTTCCTCATCGGAGCCGTCGTGAATCCGCCGCTCGCGCGCCCGGATCTCCTCCGGCATCTCGTCCGCGCGGATGTACTCCGGCATCATGCCGACGATGTGCTGCGCGATGTCGCGCCCGAGCTGCTGGAAGTCGTCCGTGCGGGCGACGAAATCCGTCTCGCAGTTCAGTTCCAGCAGCACGCCGATGCGCCCACCGTGGATGTACTGGAAGATCAACCCTTGATTGGCCGCGCGGCCCGCCTTCTTCGAGGCGGACGCCATGCCCTGCTTGCGCAGATATTCCTCAGCCAGACCCATATCGCCATTCGTGGCTTCCAGCGCACGCTTGCAGTCCATGATACCCGCGCCGGTTTGCTCGCGAAGCGTCTTAATTTTGTCCATCATACTGTCGCTCAATGGGTCATGTCCCTTTCACTCTGCGATCGTTTCATCTCTGCGAGGTTACGCGCGTGCGGTGTCACCCTTTTCCGCCATCGCCGCGTCGAGGTCCTCCGCGTCGAGTTCATACTGCTGCTGCGGCTCTTCCTTCCGCGCGGTGGCGGCATAGTACTGCCCGCGGCCTTCGAGCGCGGCGTCCGCCATCGACTTGGTGAGCAGTCGCACGGAGCGGATCGCGTCGTCGTTGGAGGGGATCACGTAGTCCACGACATCCGGGTCGGAGTTCGTGTCCACCATCGCGATGATCGGGATTTCCAACCGGCTCGCTTCCTTGACGGCGAGGTCCTCGCGGCGCGGGTCGATGATGAAGACCGCCTCCGGCAGGCGCGTCATGCCGCGCATCCCGCCGATGGTCTTCTCCAGCTTCTCTTTCTCGCCCTCGATGCTCGTCTGCTCCTTCTTGGGCAGTTGATAGAGCGCGCCGCTGCTCTCCATCCCTTCGATCTCCGCGAGGCGGCGCAACCGCGCGCGGATCGTCACGAAGTTCGTCAGCGTGCCGCCCATCCAGCGACGGTTGACGTAGTTCATCCCGGCGCGACTCGCCTCCTCGGCGATGATCTCCTGCGCCTGCTTCTTCGTGCCGACGAAGAGCACCCGCCCGCCGTGCGCGGCGATGCTGGTGACGAACTCCTGCGCGTGGCGAAGCCCCTCGGCGGTCTGCTGCAGGTCGATGATGTGGATGCCGTTGCGCTCACTGAAGATGAATGGGCGCATCTTTGGGTTCCACCGTTTCGTCTGGTGCCCAAAGTGCACGCCGGATTCGAGCAACTGACGCATCAGCGCCATCGTGCTCTCGGTGTCATACTGCGTGTGCATCGCCGTTGCCATGCCAGGTCCTCCCACTGTGGTTGTTGCCTCCGCCACCGGCTTGTCGAACCGGCACCACCCTCGCGCGGGACCCTGTGCCGACCAGATGGCGTGTGTAATCAGCGCGGGGATACCCCCGCGCCGTTCGGGGAGTATAGCACAGGGCTTCCACCGCGAACATATTTCGAGCGCGCCGCAGTGCGCTATGCTACGTGGGTTCGTCCGACGTGAGATGAGAAAGGAAAGCCGATGCCCGTACCATTGCATCTCGCGAGCGCAGAATCCGGGGCTGCATTCCCTCTCGACGATGTCCGTCACCTCGCGTTCGGCGATCCGGCGGCGTACGAGGCCGGGAAACCCGTCAATCTCCTGCCGGTCTACCCGGACGGCACATTCACGCGGGCCGCATTCGCGGCGGCGTTCTCCCGCCGTCGCGGCCTGTGGGATTTCCAGCAATTGCTCCCGATCGCGGGCGACGCCGCTCCCATCTCCATCGGTGAGGGCAACACGCCGCTGATCGCGCTGCCCGCCGCCCACGGCGCGTTGTGGCTCAAGGACGAGTCCCGCAACCCGACATGGAGCCACAAGGACCGCGCGATGACCGTCGCCGTCAGCGTCGCGCGGACGATGGACTTCCGCACGGTGATCGGCGCATCGACGGGCAATGCGGGTGCGTCGCTCGCCGCGTACGCCGCCCGCGCCGGGATGCACTGCGTCATGTTCACGGGGACGGACGTACCGAAAACGATGCAGACGTTCATGGGCGCGTACGGCGCGCTGCTCTGCCTGCTTGAAGGTGGTGCGGCCCGCCGCGCCCTCGCCGCGCTCGGCATCGAGCGGTACGGCTGGTACCCGGGGACCAACGTGACCGATCCGCCCGTCGGCTCTAACGCCTACGGCGTCGAGGGGTTCACGACCATCGCGTATGAGATCGTCCGCGATTTGGGGGAAGCGCCAACGGCGGTTGTCGTCCCCGTCTCGTACGGAGACAACCTCACCGGCATCTGGCGCGGCTTCGTGCGGATGCGCGACGCGGGCCTCACCGACCACATCCCCTGGATGATCGCCGCCGAACCGGCGAACTCCGCCCCCTACACCCACGCGCTGACGCACGACGGGCCGCATCAAGTGCCCGCACAGCCAACCGCCGCATTCTCGATCGGTGGCGGCACGGCGAGCAGGCAGGCGTGGCAAACGCTCCGTCTGTCCGGCGGGGCGGCGCGAACGGTGGCGGAGCAGGACATCCGCGCCGGTCAAACGCGATTGGCGCGCGAAACCGGACTCTATCTGGAGGCGGCATCGGTAGTCGGCGTCGAGGTGGCACGGGCAATCATCGCGGAGAGCGGCGGCACCGTCGTCGTCATCGGCACATCGAGCGGGTTGAAGGACCCGCTCACCACCGCCCAAGCCCTGCCGACGCCCCCGACGATTCCCGTCGCATTGGACGCGCTCGCGGACGCCCTGCGACAGACGTACGGCGTCAGCCTCGATGCACTCGATGAGGGGATGCGCGCCGCTAGCCGCTAGGGGTAGCGTCGCTGCGTGCGGGGTGGGCTGACGGGAATGGGAATGCGCACAGGGATGCGCTGTGGTTGTGAGATCGGCGGGAATGCCTGCTCGGCGGCATCGCGGATCTTCTGCCCCGTGCTCTTAATCCAGTCTTTCAGTGCCATCTTCGATCAAAGCCTTAGCGAAAAGCGGACTCGACTGCGGTTTCACTGAAATATCGTACCATAGCGGATAGGTACCGTCGAGCATGACGGGCGCTATTTGGTTTCGACGATCGTGGTGCGAACAACGACGCGAATACGCGCCTTGAATTCCTCCGGTGCGGCGGTTGATCGCCCGCACCGCGCAACGACGCGCAGCACACCGGACTCGAACTGGAACGAGTCGGCGCAGTGGCCGCACCGCGAGAGGTGCTGCGCGACCTCCTGATGCTCCTCCTCCGAGAGTTCACGGTCAATGTACGACTGCAATTTGTCGACACATTCCTGACACGTCAACATGATGCACTTCCCCATCTTTGAACGTTCGACTTATCCAGTCGGCGTCTGTTGCTTGTCGCGCAGCGAATCCAGATACCCCGACGCGACCGCATACTCCCACAGTTCCTTCTGCAATCGCCGCCGCCCGCGATGCAACCGCGACATCACCGTACCGACCGGGATCCCGACGATGTCGGCGATCTCCTTGTACGAAAACCCTTCCACATCCGCGAGCAACACCACCTGCCGGAACTCCAGCGGCAACTGCTCCAACGCCTTGATGACATCCGCCTCCGCGAACCGGTCGATGACCGTCGCTTCCGGATTCGGCGACTCCGGCTGCACCCCGCTATCGACGAGGTGGTTGTAGAGATAAAATTCCTCGACATCATCGAGCGACGTTGACTGCGGATTCCGCGCGCGCTTCCGGTACTGGTTGATGAAGCTGTTCGTCAGAATCTTGAACAGCCACGCCCGCAGGTTCGTGCCCGGCTGGAACTGATGCGCCGAGCGAAACGCCCGGAAGTACGTTTCCTGCACCAGATCTTCCGCATCCTGCGGGTTCCGCGTCATGCGAAGCGCCGTGCGATAGAGCGCATCGACCTGTTGCAGCGCCTCTTCCTCAATCATTGCGGCGTTATTCGCCGTTGCCTGCGTCCCTTCCGGTGCGAGTGCGGAGCCGCGCTCCGGCCCCGTTTCTTCAACTTCCCGCTGATCGACCATGCATCGTCCTCGGTTCTTTGAGCGGCCCGTATCGGTGCGTCCACCGCTTCGTTCCGCTCAGTATACCCAACCAAACGAATCGCGCGCTTATTCCGTGACGCTCACACGGCCGTAATCATGCGGTATGATGCATGCAATTGACGCGAAGGACGCAATAATGCGAGGAGATATTCTGTGCACGTCATCATCCCAGCTGCGGGTTTCGGGACGCGGCTGCGACCGCACACATGGAGCAAACCCAAGCCCCTCGTGAGTGTCGCGGGCAAGCCTATTCTCGGTCATGTGCTCGACAGCATCGCGCCGCTCAACCCGGAGCGGGTGGTATTCATCACGGGCTATCTCGGCGATCAGATCCGTGAGTACGTCGAGGGCCAATACACCTTCCCCTCGGTATTCGTCCATCAGGCGGAGATGAAGGGACAGGCACACGCCATCCACCTGGCCAAAGAACTGGTGGATGGCCCCGTGCTCGTCGCCTTCGCGGACACGATCTTCGCGACGGACCTCACGATGCTCCACGAGACCGACGCGGACAGCGTGATCTTCGTCAAGGAAGTCGACAAGCCGCAGGCATTCGGCATCGTCGAACTGGACGGCACGCGTATCCGTCGCATCATCGAGAAGCCGACCAACCCGCCGACGAATCTCGCCGTCACCGGCATCTACTACTTCCGCGCTGCCGCCCGCCTTCAAGAGGCAATCGACCGCGTCATGGCGGCGGACAAGCCGACGAAGGGCGAATTTTACCTCACGGACGCCATTCAACTGATGATCGACGACGGCGCGCGCATCGAGGCGGCGATGATGGACCTCTGGCTTGATTGCGGCCGCCCGGAGACGCTGCTCGAAACGAACCGTGTCCTCCTCTCGCGCATGGACATTCACACGACCGCGCCGCGCTTCCCCGGCTGCGTCATCGTCCCGCCCGTCGTCATCGCCCCGTCGGCGCGTATCGAGCGGTCCGTTGTCGGCCCCAATGCGAGCATCGGGGAGAATGTTGTCGTGACGGACGCCATCGTGCGCGACGTAATCCTCAACCACGAGAGCGAAATAACCAATGTCATGCTGACGAACTCAATTGTCGGCGCGGGCACGCTGGTGCGTGGCGACTTCTACAGCGTCAATGTCGGTGACTCCTCGGAGGTCAATCTCGGCGGCGTGAACAGCGGCGACGCGCTCAACGGGGTGGCGTAGATGGGCTGGCTGGAGGTGCGGGTCGCGGCGGACACCGAGGCGGTCGAGGCGGTGAGCGAACTCTTCGCGCGGTACGGCTATCAGGGCGGCGTCTCCATCGAGGAGCAGTACACGCAGGACCGCGACGGCGACAATTTGCGCGTCGATGTCACCGTACCCGTGAGCGTCGCGACCTATCTGCCGGACACCCCCGCCGCCCAGGAGACGATCCACCTGCTTGAGCAGGCGTTGTGGCATCTCTCGCAGATGCGCTACGTCGGCGATCTGGTTGTCACGCCACGCGAGGAGGAGGACTGGGCGAATGCGTGGAAGGAGCACTTCCATGTGCATCGCATCGGCCGGTCCATCGTCATCCGCCCGCCGTGGCGCCCGTACGAGGCGCAACCGGGCGACACGGTCATCATGCTCGATCCCGGCATGGCCTTCGGCACCGGGTTGCATCCCTCGACGCAGCTCTGCCTGATCGCTGTCGAGGACCTCGTGCAGACAGGAGACCGGCTGCTGGATGTCGGCACGGGGAGCGGCATCCTCGCCATCGCCGCGCTTCGTCTCGGTGCGGGCACGGTGCTCGGCCTCGATGTCGAGGAGGTGGCGGTTCAAGTGGCGCGCACGAACGGCGAGGCGAACGGCATCATGCGCGACCGCCTGCCGCTGATCGTCGGGTCACTCGGCCCGGAGGAGTACTACGGCGAGTTCGACGGCGTCTTCGCGAACATCATCGCGCGCATCATCCGCGAGATGGCGGGTGATCTCTACCGCAGTGTGCGCGTCGGTGGCTGGCTCGTCGCGAGCGGCATCATCGTCGAGCGCGCGGAAGAAGTCGAGAACGCGCTCGCGGGGGCGGGGTTCGTGGAGATCACGCGCGGGCAGATGGGGGACTGGGTCGCACTCCGCGCTTGGCGGCGCTGAGCGATGCACCGCTTCTTCGTCCCGACAGTGGTACGCGATGACGCGCACATCCTGCTTGATGGCCCGACCGCACACCAGATCGCGCGGGTTCTCCGCCTACGGAAGAACGAGACCATCATCCTCGTCGCGTCCGACGCGCCGGATGCGGTAGAATGGCGGGTGCGCCTCGACTCGGTCGATGGTGGCAGCGTGCGCGGGACGATCGTCGCGGAGCGCCCCGCGCTGCCGGAGCCGACCTGTGCGGTGACACTCTGCGCTGCGGTGCTCAAGGGCGAGCGGTTCGACTGGCTCGTGCAGAAGGCGACGGAACTCGGCGTCGCGGCGATCCGGCCGGTGCTCACGGCGAACACCATCCGCAAACTCGGCCCGGACGATACGGCGGTTGTCGAGCGATGGCGCAGGATCGCGACGGAGGCGGCGGAACAATCCGGGCGCGGGCGTGTTCCGGCAATTGCGGGGCCGGTGCGGCTCGATGCGGTCATTCGCGTGACGCCGGGGCCGTGGCTGGTGGCGCACGAATCCGTGATGGGGCAGACGCTCGCCGATGCCGCTCCCCCCGCCGCCACGGCGCTCTCGGTGCTGATCGGGCCGGAGGGCGGCTTCTCGGAGGCCGAGGTGGCGCGCTTGACGCAGCAGGAGGGTGCGACCGCCGTGTCGCTCGGCCCGCGAATCCTGCGGGCGGAGACTGCGGCGATCACGGCGGTGACGCTGGCGATGGTCGTCACGAAGAATTTTCGCCCGCCATCGGAGCGGCGGTGGGTGGAACGATACGAGACACGGGAGTAGCATGACAGGACCGACACCAGCGACGAACATGTGGAAAATCGACCTGCACGCGCACACATGGCAGTCGGGCGATTGCCCGGTTAGCCCGGAACGCCTCGTGCACGCCGCCAAACGGCGCGGATTGGACGGCATCGCGATCACCAATCATGGCGTCTTTGATGGTCACGCGGCGGCGCGGGCAGCGGGCGGGCCAGATTTCCATGTCATACCCGGCGAGGAAGTCTATTCGTCCGGCGGGGAGATCATCGGTCTATTCCTGCATGATGAGATTCCGAATGGCCTCCCGCCCGAGGAGACGTGCCGGACGATCCGGGCGCAGGGTGGCGTCGTCGTCGTGCCGCACCCGTATGACCGCTACCGCAAGGGCGCGCTCGGTGAGGCGGCGCTCGATCGCTTGGTCGCCGCGCGCCTCGTTGACGCGGTCGAGGTCTTCAACGGGCGCATGGTCGCGCCGCAGGACAACCACGCGGCGCGGCAGTACGCGATGGCGCACCGCCTGCCGATGACGGTCGGCTCCGACGGCCACAGCACGTGGGAGTACGGCGGCTCGTACATCGCCATCGCGCCATTCACGGACGCCACATCCTTCCTTGCAAACCTCCCACATGCGACGCTGCATCCACGCCGGAGCGCACAGTGGGTGCATGCGATCAGCAGCATCGAGAAGAAACGGCGCACGCGGCGGGCAGCATCGGAAGCCGCGCGGCAGGCATTGGGCAGCATTCCCCTCCTACCTGCCGCCATGCGCGAGGAGCAGGCACGATGAGGAAGCTTTTTGGGCAGGGGGCGCGCGTTGATGCCGTGAGCGAGGACGGCATCGCCGCGCGCTACGACATTCAACCGGGCGATATGATCCTCGCCATCGACGGCGAGGAACCGACGGACCTGATCGACTACCAGTTGCTCACGGCATATGACGCCTTCACGCTCACCATCCGGCGCGGCGAGGAGCAATTCGACATCGCGATTGACAATGAGGAGTACCGGCCGCTCGGCATCCGCTTCCCCTCCGCCGCGTTCGATGGCGTGCACGTCTGCGACAATCACTGCACCTTCTGCTTCCTCAAGCAGGGCATCCCCGGCTTGCGGCAGACGATGTACATCAAGGACGACGACTACCGCCTCTCGTTCCTCTACGGCAATTTCATCACGCTGACGAACCTCAAGGACGACGACTTCGCGCGCATCGGCGCGGAACGTCTCTCACCGCTCCACGTCTCCGTCCACGCGACGAATCCCGACGTGCGTGAGCGACTGGTGCGCTCGACGAACGGGCGCGGCGGCAAGATCATGGAGGACCTACGCCGCCTGATGGGCATGAAGATCGACTTCAACACGCAGCTCGTGCTCGTGCCCGAAGTGAACGATGGTGCGGAGCTCGACCGCTCGATTGAAGATTTGCTCACGCTGATGCCGAACATGATGTCGATTGCCCTTGTGCCGGTCGGCCTGACGCGGCGCGGCCTGCATCGCGAGGAGTGGTACCGCGAGCAGCACCGGATTCTGGACGAACCGGCGTTGCGGATGTTCACCATCGATGAGATGCGCGGCATTCTCGCGCAGGTGCGCGGCTGGCAGACGAATCTGCGTGCGCGGTACGGTCGTACGATTGTGCACGCCGCCGACGAGTTCTACCTGAACACGGGGACGCCATTGCCGCCGTCGAGCAAGTACGATGGCTTCCCGCAACTGGAGGACGGCATCGGCCTCACGCGGCTACTGATCGAGGAGTGGAGCCGCGCGAAGAAGCGCAAGACGCTGCCCCGCAATCTTTCCGGTCAGAAGGCCACGATCGGCTGCGCGACGCTGATCGCGCCGACGATGCGCTCGCTCGTCGCGGATGTGAACGCTGAGACGGGCGCGCAGATCGAGGTGCGCGCCGTCGAGAACCGTCTCTTCGGCCCGGACATCACCGTCTCCGGCCTGCTCAGCGGTACGTGCATCCTGGGAGAATTTGGCGACGACGAGACGGACGCGCCGCTCTTCCTTCCCCGCTCGATGTTCGATGAGCGCGGCATCCTCACGGTCGATGACATGACCCTGCCGTCGCTCTCGCAGCAACTCGGACGCCCGATCGCGCCCGCGAGCCAGTTGCTCGACGTCATCCAGGCAATTGCCCGCATGTCCACGCGCCCGCTACCAACGACGTTCATTCCGATCACCGCGATTGAGGAGGTCCACCATGCCGTCTGACACCGACAGCACCAACGGCAACAACGCGGCGCTCGTCGCCGAGGGATACATCGACCTCGCCGACCCGGAGAACACCGAGCGTCTGCGGCGGCATCAGGCGTTCCTCGTCAGCCTCGGCATCCCGAGCGCGATCGCGGAGACGCTCGACCACATCGGCGTCCAGGCGGCAACGACACCGGGCTTCGAGCAACTGCTTGCCAAATACGAGGAAGGGGCGCGCGGCACCTCCGTCGCCGATCGCGGCGACCGGCGAATCGCGATGATTGATCGCGGCGATGGGCGCTATCGCGTCGAACTCTTCGAGCCGCGCGCCGATCAGGAGGTGACGCCGGGCTTCGTCCACTATGCCTTCATCTGGCCGGACTGGAAGCCACGCGAGCGCGAGCTGCGCGACATGGTCGAACTGACGCGCACGGCCGACCTCCGGGGCAACTGGCTCGCCTTCTTCGCGACGCCCGACGGCCACGAAGCGGAGATCGTCTCCGAGCCTGTCTCCTTCGACTGAGTGACCAACGCAAACCGGCTGTCGATCACGGGCACGGAGGGCACGATGCGCTTCGAACATGGAGGCATGGTGAGCCTCTTCGCCCCACCGAATGTGGGGCGACGTCGCCCACCGCTATCTTTCGCACGGCGCGTCAACGCCGTGAAACCGAGGACTACGACCGCGCGACGTCGGCCAGATAGTGCGCGCGGTTGAGCGGATTCGGGCCGATGTGCGCCCTGATTGGCGCATCACCGGTCACCGGAACATGCCCCGCAAAGCGCGACATCCAACTGCCATCGCCGCGCGTCAGCGCCGACAGTTGTTGTTCGACGGCGCGCAGTTCCGCAGTTGGGATCTCACAGATGATTCGGTACGACGCGCCGTCACGAAACGCGTTTCGCATCGTCGCACGCGCGTTCACCAATGCCCCCGAGACCGCGCCGAACGTATCCTCCGGAATTTCGAGATCGAACTCCTCGACCGGCTCGCAGACCTCGGTGCCGGCGGCGAGCAGCGCCTGCATCAGCACGAGCGGGGTGAGTTTACGGAAGTCTCCGGCGGTACTCATCACCGAACTGAATCCCGCATGGGTGAGCGTGACGATACTATCGGTCACCTCCCAGCCAGACAATCCTTGCGTGAACGTCTCGTACACCGTCTCCTCAATGGCTCGGTAGAACGCGAGCGGCAATGCGCCCAGCTCACGGACATAGCGAATGCCGCTCCCGCGCTCGGCCGACTCGACGCGAAATCCGACCGTCGCATAGAACGGATTCCCGTTCTCACCCATGATCTCGGCATGCGCGCCTGTGCCAACCGGACGCTCGATGCAAATCGTCCGGCTCGGTCCGAACATCACGGCGACGCCATAGTCCCGCGCCAGCGTCTCCATCACGACTTCCTTCTGAATCTCGCCATAGAGACGGATCGAGATCTCCCCCTCATCGTTGCGCTGGCGCAGCGAGATAAGCGGATCCTGCTCCGCGAGTTGATCGAGCGCCGCGCGCAACCGCGTGATTTGGTCCGGTCGCGCCGGGCGCACGATGCTTTCCAGTGTCGGCGCCGGAAACGCAGGGGTGATCTCCCCGGCTCCTGTTTCGTCGGCGCCGATGCGATCGCCGATGCGTGCCGCCCGCAGCCCGTGCACGCCGGCAATTTCCCCGGCGCTCGCCGCTTCCGCTGGTGCGGCGGTCCCTGATGCGAAGCGATCGATGCCAGTGATGCGCTCCTCGATCCGCTCCTGCTCGCCGTATGCGCCGTGACGTTGGAGCACCACGCGCTGCCGCACCGCCAAACTGCCCGCGAAGAGTCGAACATAGACAAGTTTCTCCCCGGAAGCCCGGCGGGCGATCTTGAAAACCATGCCGACAGCCGGGGCATCCTTCGCTTCTTTGGCCATCGGGAGCCACTCCTCGATCCCGGCGAGGAGTTCGGCAACGCCAACACCGGTGATCGCCGATCCGAAGAATACCGGGACGATGATGCGCGCCGCGATCTGCGCCCGGAGCTCGGCATGGAGGAAGGAGGCGCTCAGATCGCCACCAGTGCGATCGAACTCCTCGATCACGCGCTCGTTCGTCTCGGCGAGGAGATCGATCACCGGATCGCGCCAGGCCGGGCTTTCGCGGTCCCGCTGGACGACCGCCGCCGCCCGGTCACCGATCCCGGTCGCGGTATTCATCGCCACGACGCGCAGATTCAGTTTGCGGCGAATCTCCTCGAGGAGCGCCTCACCGCGCGCGCCGAGACGGTCGACCTTGTTGACGAAGATGAGCATCGGGAGATCGGCGGAGCGAATTGCCCGCGCGAGGCGACGTGTCTGGGGCTGCACGCCCTCGACGGACGAGACGATCAGCACGACGCCATCGAGCACGCGCAGCGCCCGCTCGACCTCGGCAACAAAGTCCCCGTGCCCGGGGGTATCGATGAGATTGACCTTGAGATTGTTCAGTTGAAACGAAACAACCGCAGATTGAATGGTGATGCCGCGCGCTCGTTCCAACTCCATGGTGTCGGTCTGTGTCGTGCCCTTGTCGACACTGCCGACCGATGTGATGGCGCCGGTCTCGAAGAGGATGCGTTCGGTGAGGCTCGTCTTACCGGCGTCTACATGCGCCAGAATCCCGATATTGACAATCGCCATGCGCGACACTCCCGTTGAAGAAACGTCCGACCACTGGATTCTTCAACGACTGCCGCATGGGACTCTCCTCGTGCATTGTGCGAAGTGCGAAGGTGCCGAATTCGGATGGCCCGCCTCGGAATGTGCCGCGAAACGACACGCATCAGACCGCCCCTCATTCTATCAGTACGGCGCGCAGAGGCGCCAGCGGGAAACCGCGCTACTCGCCACCTCGGCAACCGATCGCGATGCCGTGGGCCGCACTGCTGGCGGCGCATGACTGCCGGGTGGCGGAGACAACTTTCCGAGCTATTGGGTACATCAGGTGCGGGTCTCGTTCACCAAAAGGGATACCGCTGGTAAATCGCTGACGATTGGTAGTCGCGGTGTTTTCCCTTCTCTTGTCGTAATAGGATGCAGTCAGACAATCGCCCGCTCGCGAACCGGAAGGAGAGCTTCATGTCGCTGCACCCACA
>JAABUS010002942.1_pt1 | contig 29579 bp, 24 predicted proteins | sample 5560161 | NCBI WGS metagenome assembly JAABUS01 (sample SAMN10711885, study PRJNA513376) | rock metagenome | isolation source: Antarctica rocks | place: Antarctica: Victoria Land, Trio Nunatak nord | collected 2016-01-04
AAGCTAGACGATAAGATGCTAGAATTCTTCAAGATTCTGATCGAGATCGAACATGCTTATCGACTGAAACTATCATCGACTATGAAGATACATTCGAAGTTTGCATCAAATCTGCTGCGACTAGATTTAAAGAATTCTCTGAATGAACAATGAAATGAATCGTCTGATTCTATAGTGATCGACGACGAAGATGAATGAAAGATGAAGAACATACTGAACTTCAGACACTACGAAAGAGATAAACGACTACAATATCGTGTCAATTGAAAAGAATACGACGTCGATCTACATTGATACAACGTCGATGAAAGTGAATTCGAAGAATGCTCGAAGATCATAAATGACTTTCATGAATGATATTCGAACAAGTCAAGATAGAAATTGACTTAAGAAAGATCGATTGAACTGCAGCAATGAGAACATTGCTAGATGAAGAAAGAAAGTAATGTTGCGATCGTGCACTTCGAATTAGTCTAACATAGATCGTGTCAGACTATCATAGACTAGTATAGAGCTGATGTTGACACGCTAGCGACCTAGCGTGTCTTCGTGAGTAAAACTCACGACGTGTTGCATCTTCTTTCTTCTTCGACTTTGAACTTCTAGTTAGAATACACTCATATGATTCGCTCTATGCAGACTCATAACAGACGTGATTAGCTGCAAATGCATGTTTAATTGCTTAAATAACATCATTTATCACATTGACATCATTTATCACATTGATATCATTTATCACATTGACATCATTTATCACATTGACATCGTTTATCACATTGACATCATTTATCATATTGACATCATTTATCATATTGACATTGTTTATCACAATTCAGTAAATCAAGTGATAAATCTGATTTTGCTCATCAATATTTTACACTTAATATTCATGTTAAGTGTCTTGCATCATGTTGTCTTGTAACATATAATTTTTGTTTTAAACATTATGTTTATCATTGATATATTTGATCTGATTATCACTGTCTTCAAAGTAGATGCAGATCATGTATTATGTGTTTCTTTTCTAAAACTTGTCATTTTATTTCTTTACATATTGTTTGCTGAATTAATATTTCATCACAGTTGAATCATGATCATAAAAATCATAATCACTTTATTGAGTATTAACTTGATTTGAATCAGAATCAATATTATATTTATTTAAGCAAACTTAATAGTCTTTAATGATTTCTAAAGCTAAATATTACTCAGAAAGTCATTCTGAGACGTCAAACACTATCGTCATTTAGATGATTGTATCTATGAAGTGAATGAGTGAGACGAAAGTGAGTTTTTAGTCAAATCTCAGAAGACGAGTGAAGAAACAGAGATAAATGAAGAGAGAAATAAAAGAGAGAATCATCTATTTATTCTCTGTTACTTCTCATGTTTGATGTTTGTTTGTAGTTGAGATGACAATCTCTTTTATCTTGTTTCATGATTTTCTCTCTTCTTCGCTTGTTGATAGTTTACAGTCAAGCTGAATCTTCAAATGTAGAAGCATTGTAACTACTTACTGTGAAATCATCACTCACTAAAATCATCTTGTGATACTGTCATCAACTTCATTTATCGTACACACTTCAGCATAACTTGATATTCATTCTCATCATTCAGAATGTTGTTCTTCACAACGCTCTTTATATCATATTATAAATTAGTTGTCTTTTTCATCTTACATGCTTCAAGAAATTCTGAATAACTTAGTTTGTAATCAAAGACAGTGCTCTTATCAGTGTTTGCTTTATGTAATATATATTAATCTTCTTCAAGAAATAAACTGAATTTCAAAATGTTTGTCAAAAAGTTGATTAATTTCATCAACGTTTTGACAAAGAGCTTAGATAGCTTGTGAGCTAGTGAGCAGAGTTTATTCAATACTAATGCGCTTGAGATGCATATGCTAGCTACTAAATGAGACGTTTGCTACAAGTTAGCTGTCAGCTGAGTTTGCATTGTTGATTAACTTACATGCTGTTACAATTCTAGTCTTTGTCTATTCTTCAACTAGTTTTTGTCTGATTTCATTCTAATCAAGTCTAGCAAGAATCTGATTTAAAGATGATGTCATTGAGTCTCTGCATCATATGTGTAAGACATTAACTCAATTGAGTCTAGCACAGAGCTGAGAAATACACATATAAGAATTGAGTTCTTTTCTGTAGATACTTTTCTTTCTTAGCATTTATCTATTAGTTAAATGACACTTTCATGACTCGCTCTAGATCAATCTTTAACAGTAGATAAATGCTCATCAACTACTCTGCTATTAACGTGTAGATGATACGAAAAAATCTACTTCGTTCATTCAGAAAATTCACAAGAAATTCTTTGAATTACTTTCATCAAAACACATCTTCAAAATTACTCAAAATTACTCAAAATTATCAAATCAATTACTCAATCTTATCACAATTTATTTATCTTTATCTTCAATCTTTCACAATGACACGTGACTCTGAATCAGTTGAGTCATGAACAGCTCATCTGTGTTAGAATCATGTCTAGAGCAAGTCATAGAAATATAGATAAACGAAGAGTAAATCAGGTAAACGAGAATTCAAAGCTAAAGAGCGAGATCTATGAGATGCGAAAACTATATGTACGTACAGAGAGAAGATGAGCGCTAGACTCGATAGAGTTTAGACTCGCTCAAAGAACATGTATCTCAGTAGAAGACTGAGCACGCTCGTAACAATCTGTTTAAAAGCATTGTTAGTAAATGAGTTTTTCTTATTTCTGTCGATGCTTCAGCGAGATCTCAGAATGCTGATACTTCATGAAACATCAAGACAGAAGAATAGCTTTGTCAATGAGTTCATGATCAGTCAAACAAGATCATCAAGATGTTGAATGAGTTTAAATCTCAAGAAGACATGACTTTGAAACTCAATGAGCAGTGAATCGTTGTTCAAGTTGAACATGACAAGAGATTGAATCAACTAGAGATCAAATAGATAATCATAAACACTCTAGAAGAGACAAATAAATGCTATTGAGAAAAGATGTTGAATTTTAAGAATAAACTCAAAGAAGTATTGCATTCAATGAATCAGTCTACTTCGTCAATCTATCAAAAATCATACTCGATGTGAATCATTCACTTTATTCAATAATGATCATCACAAGTTTTTCAAGTTTTTGAACTCATCTGTATTCATTGATGAAGATGAATCAACATAAGATAGCTGAAGAGTCAAGATGAACGACAAGCTTCAGACAAATGTTGATCACTTCGATAATGAGAATATCTGTATTATCTATGTGATATCTAGACTAGAAGATGATGCTGCTGAGCACATCTTCGCTTGATGTTGACATGATGCTTTGCATTCATACATCTCGATCAATGAGCTATTTAAGCATCTGAAAGAAATATATGATGAACTGAATAGAAATAAAAAAATGTCGTTGTAAGTACAACATTTTGAAACAAGCAGACAAGTCTTTTAATGTCTTCTACTTCAACTTTATGAAACTATTCAACTATCTCAATTATGACAATTGCACTCTGATGAATGATCTTCAGAATAAAATCAATAATTGCTTGCAGAATGCTTTATCAATCTGTTCAAAGAACTTTACTTCACTCACTTGCTTAAGAATCTTTCTTCAGAATGTGAATAATAAACAGCGAGTCAACTATCAGCTACGCAGCGAACGTTGCACTGTCATCATCACTGTCATCATCAAAGTCATGATTGTATTTGATAAACATGCTGCTACTTCATTGTTAATAATGACTTCAATAATTAATTATATTAAGTTTATCATCTTCTTTATCTTTAAGTCAGTAAGATCATTTATCATCTGCTATACTTGCAAGACTTTAAATCACTTGTCAAAAAACTGCTTTCAAAACAAGATTGATACTTTTGCTTCTTAAACTTTCATTCTTCATTTACATGAAATCATCATTTCAAAGAATAAAGAGAATGAGAAAATGTCTTTTAAAAATAGCAAGACAAAAAACTAGAGACTTTCATTAAAGATGCAATGAAAAATGTGTTAATTTCTTCAACAATAAACATGTTAAATGATTTTTTTGCTTCTGAATCTTTGACTATTGAATGTATACTTTCTAGCAATGAAATTAATTACTCATTGAAGTCATTAATTGACATTAAAGCTGCTGACTATTCATTCATTAATGAAGTGATCACGCAAATTGTTTATGATCAGTTGCAAATTAAGTCTTTGACTTTAATTAAAGCAAAGTCAATTCGAGAATTTGATGATTATTATGCTAAAAAACTTATTACTCATGTCATTTATTCAAATCTGACTGTTCAAGATTATACAATTGATACAGCTTCTATGTTGATCACTTGATTAAATCAACATCAAATGATTCTTGAAAAAATATGAATGAACAAAATCAATCTAGTAATTGATATGTGAATCGATTCTCTTCGATTTTCAAATTTCACTCTCAATTCAAAATTGATTGTTCTATTCACAAGCAACAAGATAATCATGAAGCAAAAGAGTTTGACTTCTACTCATATATTAAAAAAATCTTTCACTATCTTTCAATTCAGTCTGAAATCACTTTCTTTCAATCAGTTCAATGAGAAGTCAGTTAAACTAATTGAACAGTTAAAATTGCGTGACGCGACTTTAACTAACGTCAAAATCTTTAAATCAACGTCAGATTCAATGAACATAGCAATAATAAAGACAACAACATATAAAATGTTAGTCAAATGATCAGACATTAAGATCTTTGCTGTTATTATCTTGAAAATCAATTGACTCATAACTACAGCTGAGAATAAGCTTGAAGAAGTGAATCTACATGAGCTTTCACACGTCAAGATTCTTAAGCAAGTCAAGATCAAGCTTCTTTCTGAATATCATGACTATTTAAACATCTTCGATCGAGCAATGATTGATCAGCTATCATCTCATCATATCTATGATCACAAGATTGAGTTGATCAATGAAGAAACACTCTTTCGAAGCAAACTATATCAGATGTTTAATCACAATCTTCAGAAGATAAAGAAGTATCTGATCAAACATCTGAACAAAGAATTCATTTTCTTCAGCTTTGCATCATACATCTCGCTCATTTTGTTCATTGAAAAGAAAGACGAAAGTCTGCGTTTCTGCATCAACTACAGAAAGCTCAATGCTTTGATCAAACAAGATCACTATTCTTTGCTCTTGATAAACGAGACTTTCACTCATATACAAGAAAGCAAATATTTGACTTGATTAAACATCATTGTCATGTTTAATAAACTGCGAATGCACTCAAATAACGAAGATTTGACTATCTTTATCATCTTTTTCAACTTATACAAATATCATGTAATGCTCTTTGAATTAATCAACGAATCAACGTTTTATTAACACTATATGAATGACATTCTGTTTGAATATCTTCATCAGTTTTGTTAAATTTATCTAAATGATATTATCATTTACAGCAAGATCTTGAAAAAACATAAGCAACATGTATGATTGATCTTGAATAAACTACAAGAAGCTGATTTATAGATAAACATCAATAAATGCAAGTTTCATGTTTAGAAAATCATCTTTTTAGAACTTTTAATGTTAATTGAGAAACTTAAGATGAATTCACGAAAGATACAAGCAGTAGTTGATTGATCTACACTCAATAATCTCACTCAAATGCAGTTCTTCATTGACTTCTGCAATTTCTATTGATGCTTCATCAAGAACTTTTCAAGAATTATTTGTTCAATGATTTAACTCACTCAAAAGAAGATCATATTTGAATGAAATGAAGTTTGTTAAACTGCATTTGATCATATGAAGAGATGTATGACTGAGACTTTTATACTTCGTCACTTTGATCAGACTCATGATTTCATTCTTGAAATTAACTCATTCAACTACGTCAACAATGAAGTTTTGTTTCAATATGATGATGAAGATGTTCTACATTTGATTGTCTTTTATAACAAGAACATGTCTTCTGCTGAATTCAACTACAAGATATACAATAAGAAACTGCTGATCATCATTTAAGCTTTTGAACATTGATGATTTGAACTGAAGCTGATCAACATTTCTATCAAGATGTTCATTGATCATCAAGCGCTCATCTCATTGATGAAAGACAAGAAGCTGAGTTGACAATAAATGTGTTGAGTTCAGAAGTTAACTGACTTCAACTTCAAGATAATGTATTGATCTGACAAATAAAACATTAAGATTGATGCATTAACTTGTTAAGCTGACTTCGTGTTCAAAGATTTCAATGATGAACGCATTTGATATTAAAAAACTACTATTCTGACTTGAAATTGAATGAAAATTACTGATTTAAAGAAGAACATCAATGAATCAATTTATAAGCAAATTCTTAAAATTAATGAAATCGACGAGAATTGTATGCTACTTCGCAAAGCAATAGCAAGAGACGAGACATAATATAAAGATATCAAATTGAAGAATTTTTGAACTCAGAATGAAATTTTATATCATGATAGTCAGCTATGAGTTTCATTCAACGAGCTGCTACAAATGAATCTGATTCGTGAGATGCATGATCAATCATCAGTTAATTATTCTGATATTCTTAGAACTGTGAAAATCATAAAGCGAAATTACTATTGATCTTCTATGTGAAAAACGATAGATTGATATATTCAAAACTGCTACATATGTCAACGTTCAAAGACATTAAGAAATAAATCAAATGACTTGCGTCAATCTCTATTTATATCTGAACAGTGATGACAGAACATAGTCATGAACTTCATTATTAATTTATTTGATTCGTACAACTACAACGCTATTCTGACTATTATCTGCAGATTGTTGAAAGAAAGACATTATATTTCTTGCATCATTGATGATGAAAATATCACAGTCGAAAAGACAGCTGAAATGTTGCTTCAATGAGTATATTGAACTCATGATTTATCAAGCTTCATTGTATTCAATCAAGATTCTCAGTTCATCTTCATTCTTTGAAAGTCTCTTTGCAAACGACTGAGCATTTCTCTTTAATTGTTCATCATTTATCACTCTCAAATCAATGATCAAAGCGAACAAGTTAATCAAAATGTCAAGCAATATCTTTGATTTTTCTGTTCATATATGCAGAATGACTGATTTAAATAACTATCAATGATTAAGTTTGTCAACAATAATGTCTTGTCATCAGTTATTTTCTTAACTTTCTTCTTCATGAACAAGAGCTTTTATTCTCATATGAGCTTCAACTCTGACATCATCGAGTATGAAAGCATTCGCGAACGCTTGCAGATTAATTGAATCAAGAATATATCTGAACAAATGAACAAGACATTGATCTTTGCATGTGAAGCTTTGATCAAAACATGAAAACAAATGATGAATCAAGCTAACAAGCATAGAAAGAAGATCAATTATGAGATTGAATCAAAGATGTTTCTGAATAAACGAAACATTGTTACAGCGAGACTTTTCAAAAAATTGAATAATAAAATGCTCAATTCATTCAAGATCAAAGACTTTATTGACTTCTTTTATAAATTGAAACTATCAGACATCATGCATATACATGATGTATTTCATTCAGAGCTTCTTTGTTTTGCAGTCAATGACTTTCTGTCTGATCAGAAGAATGAACTCTTGAAATCAATAGTGATAAACGATGAAGATGAATGAGAAATCAACAATATATTGAACTTTCAATGATATCAAAGACAACTTCAATATCAAGTCAAATAAAAGAATTATGACAATAATCTCAACTGATATAACGCTGATGACGATGAATTTATAAACGCTCAAGAGATGATTGATAACTTTCATATCAAATATTCAAGAAAAGCGCACTAAGAAACAATATTCATGCAAACATGAATAGTTAAAAGAAAGAAGTAATGTTATGATTCTAATCTTCATTTATTCTTCAACTAGTCTTCATCTGATTTCATTCTAATTGAATCTAGCGAAAATTTGATCTAGAAATGATGTCATTGAGTCTCTGCATCATATATGTAAGACATCAACTCAATTGAGTTTAGCACAGAACTGAGAAACACACATATAAGAATCAAGTTCTTTTTTATAGATACTTTTCTTTCTTAATATTTATTTATTAGTTAAATGACATTTTTATGACTCACTTTAGATTGACTTCTAACACATGCTACATGTATCAGCTATAAGCTGATTTAGCTGATTTAATACTACTCTTCACTTTACTCATTTATCTACTCGCTCATTTACTTTTCATTCTACTCATTTATTTACTCACTCATTTACTCTTCATTCTACTTATCTATTTACTCACTCATTTACTCTTCATTCTACTCATCTATTTACTCGCTCATTTACTCTTCATTCTACTCATTTATTTACTCACTCATTTACTTTTCATTCTACTCATTTATTTACTCACTCATTTACTCTTCATTCTACTTATCTATTTACTCACTCATTTACTCTTCATTCTACTCATCTATTTACTCGCTCATTTACTCTTCATTTTACTTATCTATTTACTCGCTCATTTACTCTTCATTCTACTCATTTATTTACTCACTCATTTACTCTTCATTCTACTCATTTATTTACTCGCTCATTTACTCTTCATTTTACTCGCTTATTTACTCGCTCATTTACTCGTCATTCTACTCATCTATTTACTTGCTCATTTACTCTTCATTCTACTCATTTATTTACTTGCTCATTTACTTTTCATTCTACTCATCTATTTACTCACTTATTTACTCTTCATTCTACTCATTTATTTACTCGCTCATTTACTTTTCATTCTACTTATTTATTTACTCGCTCAACTACTTTTTACTTTACTCATTTATTTACTCTTCATTCTACTCATTTATTTACTTGCTCATTTACTTTTCATTCTACTCATCTATTTACTCACTCATTTACTCTTCATTCTACTCATTTATTTACTCGCTCATTTACTTTTCATTCTACTTATTTATTTACTCGCTCAACTACTTTTTACTTTACTCATTTATTTACTCTTCATTCTACTCTCTATCAAACGCGTCGATTAAACGCATAAAACACGTCAAATAGTGCTTTAAACAATGCTTTCTACATAACTTTCTATTTACTTATCATTTTACATGCTCAGCTATCTACTCAATAATTTTCGCTTCAAGCTTTATAAAGCTGACGCTAGAAAGTTTGAAGTTTTCATCTTCTTTTTCCCTTCATAGTTTCTACTTTCTAGAACAACAACAATTAAAATATTAACATGTTCAACTATCAACTCAGCTATCAACTCAGCTATCTACTCGTTCATTTACTAGTCAATCTACTTGCTTCAAAACATGCTTCAAAAGACGCGTTGATCAAGTGCATAACATGAGTTAAACAATGCTTCAAACAATACTTTCTACTGAGTTTTTCACTGAGCTTTCTACTAATCTTTCAATCAATCTTTCTACTGATCTTTTGATCAAGTCATCTAGTGAGCTTTCTACTGATCTTTCAATCAATCTTTCTACTGATCTTTCTATTAATCTTTCTATTAATCTTTCTATTAATCTTTCTATTAATCTTTCTACTGAGCTATTTATTGAGCTATCGACTGAGCTTTTTATCAAACACTCTATCAAACATTCTACAGACTTCAAAATACGCGGCAATTGAGTGCATAACATGAGTCAAACAATGCTTTCTACATGACTTTCTATCAAGCACTCTTCATGTTTTTCTATCAAGCGCTCTTCATGTTTCTTTATCAAGCGTTCTTCATGCTTTTCTACCAAGCGCTCTTTATGTTTCTCTATCAAGCACTTTATTAAGCGCTCTTCATGTTTTTCTATCAAGCACTCTTCATGTTTCTCTATCAAGCACTTTATCAAGCGCTTTTCATGTTTCTCTATCAAGCACTCTTCATGTTTCTTTATCAAGCACTCTTCATGACTTTCTACATGATTTTCTATCAAGCATTCTTCATGTTTAAATAAATGATTAAATAGCTACTTAAATAATTAATTCATCAAATAATTTATTTGATTACATACAAATCTTGAATGTAGAAACGTATGAAAAGTGAACATGTATTACACATTATATCTTTTGAGCAATTGATGTCTTTTGAGCAAATGACTATCATCAAAAGATACAAGCACTTGTAGCTAGTTAATAGTTGTTGATGAGTGACTATTAAAGCTTGTGAGCTAAAAGCTCAACTAAACAAATATTTTTGACTGATGTTAGCTTAATGAGCTTGTAGTCAGTTTTAGCTGATTTCGTCAAATGATTAATATAGCATGCACATTAAGATTGTCAAAGTCTGCATGATCATGAAAACTCTGCATGTGATCAATACACAACGCTTCATTATCACGTAACGCTTTAATATCATTCAAACTTTTGATAATCTTTAAACTTTACTGTAGCTAAACAGTAAATTTGTAGTCAGCATTGCGTACAGATGAGTTTCATTGCTGATCACTTTATACTTGTTTAAATAAGCATTTGTTTAATATATAATCTTAAACTTCGTGATATAAATAGCTATGAAATAATCTACTAAACTTTTATGTATGTTGTCAATTTTGTATTACTCGCTGTTAGTCTTTCATTCTTTCACACATCAGTGATCATAATAATGAACTGAGCTTTGATGTTTGCTTTGCAAACTATTTCTTTCTTTACTGAATGATTAAGATAAATTAATCGATAGTAAAAGATCTTTTGATTGATGTCAATTTGATGCACTCGTTTCTTGATTTGATTTTTCACGTTCACTGTGAATTAAGATTTCATAATCACTACGTATTAAGCGTGATGCATCATGTAACTCACACTCATTACTTGAAATTCTTCAACAATTATCTTAAAACTCTTCTTCTCATCTTTATTCTTGTCACGATTCTAGCCTTGTCAGACTCAGTCTTCTAGCCTTGTCAGATCTATTCTAGCTTCGTCATCTTGACTAGTCTCTATTGAGTCTAGCGTCGACTGAGAAACACACATATGTAGTCAGCTTCTTTTCTGTAGCTATCTTTCTTCCTTAGCATTTATCTTCTAGTTAAATGACACTCATATTGACTCGCTCTATGCTGATCTCTAACATTAGATAAATGCTCATCAACTACTCTGCTATCGATGAATAGACGATACGAAACAATCTATTCAGTAAGAAAAATTTGCAAGAGATTCTTCAAATTTGCATCATCATCATTTTAGGCCGCAAGAAATTCTTCGATTCTACATTCATTTTCACCATTTTATTCGCAAGAAATTCTTCGAATATTACAATCAGCTATTATCAGAAAATTCACAAGAGCTTCTTTGAATTTGCATCAAATCAAAACATCAATCTCTCATCTATCTTTACCTCAACAACTTCTACCTACTATCATCATGACACGTGACGTCGAGTCAGTTGAGCTTCGAACAGCTCGACTGCTTAGAAGCACTGTCAATAGAAGAGTCTCACTTCTACTCATCGATGCTTCAGTCGAGGTTGAAGAAGCTACAACATCATGAGACATAAAGAACAAGAAACAATTGTGTCAATGAATTGCAAATCAGCTCAATCAGATTATCGATATGCTGAACGAGCTTCGAAGTCAGCGAGATCTGACTCTACAGCTCAACGAGCACTGACTTCTCGTACAAGACGATCACAAAAAGAGAGCGAAACAACTAGAAGTCGCTTTTGATAAGAACGATGAGCTAGAGAAAAAGATCAGTCAGCTACAAGGCGAGCGATTGAACTTCAGAGCGAAACAACGTCAAGTCGATCAACCTATGCCTCATCAAGAGACTCAGTCAGTCGAGCATTGAGTCAATCAGAAAGAGACTTCATCGATTTCTGAAGTCGATCAACGTTCTCGAAGCTCACGAGAGTCATTCACTCTATTCGATAACGAGAACAATCATCACAAGTTCATCAAGCTTTCGAATTCACTCATCTTCATCGAAACAGATGATTCTACCTGAAAGACATGAAACATCAAAATAGCTGACAAGCTCGATGTCAACGCGAATCATTATTCTACTGAAAAGATTCGTATTGTCTATGTGATTTTCAGACTAGAAGACGATGCTGATCAGCAAATCTATGCAAAGCATCGTGTTGATGCTTTCTCACTCTATCAGTCACTATCAGAGCTACTGAAACATCTGAAAGAAATTTACGAAGATCAGAATCTGATTCAAAAGTGTCGTCGTGAATACGTTGCTCTGAAGCAGCTCAACAAGCCTTTCAGCTCTTTCTATTTGAAATTCACTAGAATATTCAGCTTTCTGAACTACGACGATATCATTCTGATAAACGACATTCAGAATAAAATCAACAATCGCCTTCAGAACGCGTTGTCAGTTTGCCTCATAGAGTTTAGCTCGCTTGATAAGCTCAAGATCTTTCTTCAAGATGTGAATAACAAACAACAAGTCAATTATCAGCTACGTGATGAGCAATGAACAGTCAAATCGATAGCAGCTTCGAAAAAACGTTTTGTTTCTTCGTCAACATCAGTCTCGACTGCTAGCTATGTTCAACTCGCTACTTTTTTCATTTTCGAATCTGAATGATCAAGAATGTCAATCATCTGCTTCAACTGCAAAGTATCGAATCATCTTTCAAAGAACTGCTCTCAGCTGAAGATTAGTACTTCGACATCTCGTGCATTCATTTCTCGCCTCAATGAGATCGTCATGCCGAAAGAAGAGAAGAAATTATTTACAGAGAAATCGAAGAATGAGGCAAAAAACTAGTGACTTTCATCAAAGACGTGATGAAAGATGTGTTAATTTCTTCAACAACGAGCAGCTCAAATGATCTTTTTGCTTCGAAATCTTTGACTACTGAATGTGTACTATCTAGCAATGAAATTAGTTACTCATTAAAGTCATTGATTGACATTGAAGCAGCTGACTATTCGTTCATTGATGAATTAATCGCGCAGAATGTTTGTGATCATTTGCAAATTGAATCGTTACCTTTAATCAAGCTCAAGTCAATAAGAGAATTCGATGATCATTATGCAAAAAAGCTCATTACTCATGCGATTTATTCGAATCTGACTGTTCAAGATTATATGAAACGTTTCGTCTCTATGCTGATTACTCGATTGAATCAGCATCAGATGATTCTCGAAAAAACATGAATGAATAAGATCGAGATAACGATTGATATGAAAGACGATCATCTTCAATTTTCTGATTCAAAGACTCATATTGATGCTAGCTCGACCTCTCTTTCTGTTCTCAAGAAAATCGTGATAGAACAGAGAAGTTCGATTTCTACTCAAATACTAAAGAGATCTACTTCTTCTGTTGTCACTCGACTCAGCGAGAAGTCATCTTCATTCAGTAAAATCGTGAAATCATCTAATTTAGTCAACTTCGCTTCGTCTTTCGATTCAATGAACATAGCAATGATAGAGGCTGCAGCATATAGATCACTAGTCAAACGGTTGAATGTGACTAGTTTCGCGATCATCATCACGAAAATCGATTGACTTCTAAAAACAGCTAGAAATAAACTCGAAGATGTAAATATACAAGAGCTTTCACACGAAGAGATCTTGAAAGAAGTCAAAGCTAAGCTTTCTTCGAAATATCATGACTATCTAGACGTGTTCGACCGAGCGATGACTGATCAACTACTCTCTCATCGCTTCTACGATCATAAAATTGAGTTGATCGACGAGAGAACATCTTCTCGAAGTCGTCTCTATCATATGTCTGACTACAAGCTTCAAAAGATGAAGAACTATCTGATCGAGCATCTGAATAAAGACTTCATATCGTCTAGCTCAGCTTCATACGCTTCGTTCATACTATTCGTCGAAAAGAAAGACGATAGCTTGCGTTTCTGCGTCGATTACAGAAAGCTCAATGCTTTGACCAAACGAAATCGCTATTCTTTGTCATTAATAGACGAGACTCTCGCTCGTATACAAGAAAGCAAATACCTGACTCGATTGAACATCATCGTCGCGTTCAATAAACTGCGAATGCACTCAGATAGCGAAGATTTGACTATCTTTATCATCTTTTTTGATTTCTACAAATATCACGTGATGTCTTTTGAATTAATCAACGGCTCGACTTTCTATCAACACTATATGAACGACGTGCTATTTGACTATCTTCATTAGTTTTGCCAGATCTATCTAGATGACATTATCATCTACAGCAAAACACTGAAGAAACATAAGCAACACGTACGATTGATTCTACATAGATTACGAGAGACTGATCTTCAGATGAATATAAACAAGTGCGAGTTTCATGTTCAGAAGATCTTCTTTCTAAGACTATTGCTATTCATCGAAGAACTAAAGATGAATCTCAGAAAAGTACAAGCAGTAGTCGAATGATCTACTTCTACAAATCTCACTCAGATGCAGTTCTTCGTCGACTTCTGCAACTTCTATCGACGTTTTATAAAGAACTTTTCAAAGATTGTTCATCTTCTGATTCAACTCACTCAAAAAGAGATGATATTTGAATGAAATCACGCTTGTCAAGCGATCTTTGATCATATGAAGAAATGAATGACTGAAGCATCTATTCTTCGTCATTTTGATCAGAATAGAAAGACTATTCTTGAAACAGACTCATTCGACTACGTCAACGATGACATACTTTCTCAGTATGATGACGAAGAAATCTTGCATTCGATGATCTACTACAGCAAGAATCTGAGCTTTGCTGAGTGCAATTACGAGATTTATGACAAGAAGCTATTAGCGATCATTCAAGCATTCAAGCATTGACGATCTGAGCTGAAATTGACTGAGCTATCAATCAAGATGTTTATCGATCATCAAGCTCTGACGTCATTAATGAAGAATAAAGAGCTGAGTAGACGTCAGATGCGCTGAGTTCAGAAGCTAGCTGACTTCAACTTCAAGATAATGTATCGATCTGACAAACAGAACATTAAGATCGATGCATTAACTCGTCAAGCTGACTTCATGCTCAGAGATTTCGATGATGAACGCGTTCGCTATCAATGAATCACTATTCTGACGTCGAATTGAATGAAGATTGCTGATCTAGAGAAGAACGTCAGCGAGTCAATCTATAAACAAGTTCTTGACGCGAATGAAATCGACGAGAATTGTACTCTACTTCGCGAAGCAATAGAAAGAGACGAAGCACAATGCAAAGACATCAAGCTGAAGAATTGTTGAGTTCAGAATGAAATCTTATACAAAGACAGTCAGCTATGAGTCTCGTTCAATGAACTTCTGCAAATGAATCTGATTCATGAGATGCACGATCAATTCTCAATAGATCATTTCGATATTCTTAGAACGATGAAGATCATCAAACGAAACTACTATTGATCGTTCATGCGAAAGACAGTAGATCGATATATTCGAAACTGCTATGTTTGTCAACGATCAAAGACATCTAGAAATAAATCAAATGACTTGCTTCAACCTCTATCGATATCTGAACAGCGATGACAGAACATAGTCATGAACTTCATTATCGATCTATTTGATTCGTACGACTACAACGCTATTCTGACTGTCATCTGCAGATTGTTGAAAGAAAGACATTATATTTCTTGCATCACTGATGAGAAAGATATCACAGTCGAAAAGACAGCTGAGATGTTGCTTCAATGAGTATATCGAATTCACGATTTATCAAGCTTCATTGTATTCGATCGAGATTCTCAGTTCATCTTCATTCTTTGAAAGTTTCTTTGCAAACGACTGAGCATTTCTCTTCGATTGTTCATCGTCTATCACTTTCAGATCGACGATCAAAGCGAATGAGTCAATCAGAATGTCGAGTGATATCTTCGTTTCTTCTGTTCATACATGCAGAACGACTGATTCAAGTGACTATTCATGATCGAGTTTGTTGACAATAACGTCTTGTTTTCAGTCATCTTCTTGATTCTCTTCTTCATGAACAAGAACTTTCATTCTCGTATGAGCTTCGACTCTGACATCATCGAGTATGAAAGCATTCGCGAACGCCTGCAGATTGCTCGAGTCGAAGATATATTCAATCACATGAATAAAACACTGATCTTCACTCGCGAAGCTCTGATCAAAACACGAGAGCAAATGATGAATCAGACTAACAAACATAGAAAGAAGATCAATTACAAGATCGAATCAAAGATGTTTCTGAATGAAAGAAACATCGTTACAGCGAGATCTTTCAAGAAGCTAGATGACAAAATGCTCGATTCTTTCACCAATCTAGATTTCATCGACTCTTCATATAAACTGAAATTATCAGAGTCTATGCATGTTCATGATGTATTTCATCCTGACCTGCTTCGCTCTGTCGTCGACGACTCTCTGTCTGATCAAAAGAATGAATCTTCGAGATCAATAGTGGTAAAAGATGAAGACGAATGAGAAATCAATGATATACTGAACTCTCAACGCTATAGAAGACGACTTCAATATCGAGTCAAATGAAAGAGCTATGACAACGATCTCAACTGATATAACGCTGACGACGACGAATTTATGAACGCTCAAGAGATGGTTGACGACTTTCATATCAAATATTCAACAAAAGCGCACTAAGAAACAACATTCATGCGAACATGAATAGTCAAGAAGAGAGAATAATGTCACGATTCTAGCCTTGTCAGACTCAGTCTTCTAGCCTTGTCAGATCTATTCTAGCTTCGTCATCTTGACTAGTCTCTATTGAGCCTAGCGTCGACTGAGAAACACACATATGTAGTCAGCTTCTTTTCTGTAGCTATCTTTCTTTCTTAGCATTTATCTTCTAGTTAAATGACACTCATATTGACTCGCTCTATGCTGACTTCTAACAATTCTCTTTCTGAAAGATGTTTACAAGTTTTTAATGATTGTCTGTGCTGAGTTATGAATGCATTCATTCAACTTTTCGCTCAATCTTTAGAAGTCATTGTTGTAAGATTAGTCTCTTCACTAATGAAAATGTAATAATGTGCATAATAAACAGCAAAGATAAAGTTTGTAAAGAATGAGTAGAAATCAAAAGACTTATTAGTCATATCATGAAGCATACTACGAGACATATCAAGAATATGATGAATTAATTTAACTGCTCACTCTCATTCTTACAATGTCTTTGAAGAAATCAAATCAATCATTGAATCTTCAAACTTTCTTCAATTAGTGTATTCAAGTTTTGATGATAGAAGAAGTTCTTATCTAGATCAACAATGCATCAATCGTTTTCTTCAATATTTTTAATGATTTCAGTTACTTGATTGAATTCTAGCAATCATGTTAATCAAAGTAGCGTCACAATGCTTTGCACGTCATTGATCTTCTTTCTGTACTGTGACAAATTTAGTAGAAGCTTCGTCTATCTCATGTTAACATCTCACTTGTGTCAGACTTTCAGTTTTTTGACATACACTGTCTTCAGTTTTGCAGTGATTCTTTTCATTTCTGTCTTTTTCTGATTTGCATATTTTGCATTCACATCAATTTTGATATCATATTGATGTTGCATCAATAAATTGAGAATAAATCTATCATTCAAAGATCAGATGATGCAATTGTTGAATCATATCATGAGAGTGATCATTATTGCAGTCAATGCTTGAGCACAGAATTTCATTTCTGCGATTTATTCATTTTTCTTCTCTAACTTCTTATATTTGAGATCGAGAGCGATTAGTACATTCACTGTACAAAGACTGAGCTTCGAATCTTTTAATCACATTGATGTCTCAAGACAGATGATTAATCTCGTCAGATAATCTGATTCTTGAGACATCAATGTTTCTGAGAGAAATCAAGCGTTTGAACGCTTATTTCTCAACAGTTTCAACATGATTCTGAGTGATTCAATTATCATCTTATGATCTTAATTAAATTTATTCTGATAGAAGAAACTTCAGATGATGAATGATATTTCATACTTAAAACTGTACGAAGTTGATTCAATCTTGACATTGATAATTGTTCTTGTCTTCTGATTAAATGTTCAATTGAACTCATTCTTGCAAATTACTTTCATCACTTACGTAGAATATGATTCTGACGTTGTTATCACTATGAAGCGTTCTTGTTCAAGTCAATCACGATGTTTGTGATCAAATAACAGCGATGTTAGTTCAGTCAAAGTCATTCTATTATCGACTTTATCATCATCATGCATCAAATAATATCTTAAGATCATCTTTTTATGATTGACATTAATGCACATTCTTCATTCTTTGATTCAATTACGAATCAATGATTTAGAAACAAGAATCAGAACTGATTCACGCTTAAAAGTATTAATTCAGATCATCATCATCAAGATGTTCTCATATGAACACTTGAATGATCAGAAATTATTAAACGAACATTGTGTTTCTTACTCTTGAGACGCGTTAACAATGTTCTTGACAAGATGCATATGATCTTCAAGAATTCTTCACGTCAACATGATGATTTTCTTAACTATGTAAAGTCAACAATTTAGCATGATGTGAGTAAAGATTATGAATGTCTAAAGTTTTAATGAAGTTAGATTGCACTATTCATTATAATTGAAACGATTCGTATCTTGTTGTATTTCATATTCATTTCTAAAATATCATCATGAATCTTCGAGTGATCTCTTTCTAACATTCAAAAGATGATGTATAGCTGATAACGAAACGAATTTCGCTTCATTTCTGATATTACTTTGTTTGTGACTGTTAAACTACGCTCATTAGAACTCATCTGTAATCACTTGCAACAACGTCAAATTCAATCATCATTTAATTGCTCGCAGACTTTCAAGACAGCAATGATCATCAATTTAATGCATCTCATTAGTTACAACTTACACAGAACACAGATGTCGTGACATGCATTTATTCTTCATGATTAGAAAGTTTGAATCATCATCTTTCATCAGATCTTGTAGAATCTCATCTGAATTACTCAATAATGACACAAAGCGTGATCACTGCAACTCAGCATCATCATTATCATCAATGACTGAGTCATTACTATATTTCAAGTCTTCATTATTAAATTTCATGATCTCTTTCTTCTTATTTTTCTCTTTCTCTTGATTCAGCTGTTTCTCTTCATCAAATACAATCATGTTTTCTTGATTGAAGTTTAAAATTGAGAGTTGAGACAACGCAGTTTGTTTTTGCAATTGCAAAGTGAAAATAACTTTTTTGCAATTATTTTGATGATTGCTTTCAATTATGATTCTTCAGAACATCTCATTGAAAATCGATGTCAATACTCTCTCTCACTTCGTTCAGATCACGTCGTTCTTCTCTGAATGCAACTGTTCATTTATGATCATTCGAAATTTCTGATAATTAAGATGAATGAGTTAACTGAGCTTCTCAACATTCTGTCTTGCAATCTCTTCTGTATGAAACATCATTCGTTGCTCATGAGCTCAAATCTTCAAGATCAGCAGTTCAAAGAGAACAAGCAACTGCGAATTAAAGAATCTCATTATCATCACGCTTAAGACTATAATAGAAGCTTCTCTTTTTGCAATTGATGAAAGTGACTGAATGTTCATTGACTCACTCTTTACACGCTTGAGTGCATTGAAGACGTGCAAACTCATGACTTTGAGTGTCATTATTCATCATTGCTCTGATATTTATCATTCAATCTGATCTGTGATGATTTTTCTAAAAATTGTAGCTAGTTTGATCTTTGAGATCTTGAATGTAAACTTTATTTTTGAATTCAACAGCTGTGCTTCTGTCATCTTCATTTAAATCTCATCTTGAACGACATCAAACTGAGCTTTCGTTCATTCGAATTCTTGCTGACAGATCTTGATGATCACATTAGTTGAAAAGTTGTCATATCAATGCTTTGATGACTGTGTTGAGAATTCAGCTAAGATCAAAGATATCTGAATATAAATTGACTCACTGCGCTTAAATGAAACTTTTCTACTGAGACTCACTTTCATCTTCGATGATATCAACTACTTGATGTCTGAAAAAAGCTGATGAAACTAAATTTGATAACATGATGAAATTTTTAAACACTGAATGCTATACAATGTTTTAATGAAAGATACAATATGTGAGCTGATGATATTGTAAAGAAGTTGCAAGAAGTGAGTGAGTAAAGAAGTTATAAAATGTGAGTGAGATTAATTAACAATTCTGAAGTTAGAATTATGACGGCTAGATTTGCTCTGCATACAATATGTCAAGCTACGAAACATGAAAACAGCAATATCTAATATCATCTTTTTACTACAAGTATCTGTCTGTTCTTCATCATTCAGTTTGTCTGTTCATCGCAAGTCATTGAATGTAGTAAGTATAAAAGTGCAAGACAGAAGTGACTAATCTTCAGACTATATTACACATCTAGTTTGCACGAAGAAGTGAGCAAAATATACGAAATGAGATAGAAAAGTTGAAGAGAATGAGTGAGATCATGCTTTTGAATAATCTTATATGATTTCTTTTAATTCTAGTGAAGATTATGATATCATTAAACTAGCATGTATTCTATCTGTTGCATCTCAATGTGTTGCATTTTTATATTTTACAGATTTTCATGAAACATTCAACTTGCGTCTTTGCTTGATAATAAAATACGTGCAATTGCATAACTGATCATTAAAGAACTTTCTGTGCTCTTTTTTAATTCTAATAAAGATTATGATATCATTAGACTAGTAAATATTCTATTTGTCATATTATTAAACTAGCATGTATTCTATTCATTGCATTTCGACATGTTGCATTTTCAGAATTTACTGTTTATCATGAAGTATTCAACTTGCACTGTCTTTACTTAAGAACGAGATATCTGTTATTTTAAAACAAATTGTTAAACTCTTTTAATGCTGATATACAACAGACTGCTACTATAAATATGTGATTGAGAATTCTGTTTTTGTTCTATTTTAATGCATGTTATAATAACGTTAGTCTAACACATTCTGTTTAAGAAATAGAATAAATCAACTTACAATCTCTCTTGAATCTTGCGTCGCAGCGTTGCTATGATTTCTTCAAAGATCTGAAATCGAAATTGATTTTCTTAAAATTCATGTTAAAAGTATCATAAATATTGACTTCAGTTACTGAGTATAATACAAATGAGCGATTGAAAAGTCACATGCACTAGTTCGCAGTCTAGCAGACATTGCATGCTCAAGAGTATTGTTTATCTCATTGCTTAAGTATTATGATCATCTTTCAAAGATGAAACAGAATCACGTTTGCGTGATCTGTGAAAAGTTATATACAACAGTAAGAGATCTTGAACTACATATTGCATTCTGTCAAGTACAACGTAGAAAATTCAACAAAAAAGTGTCTAAAAGAATGATCAAGAACTTAGCTCTGCTGACGATAAAGACGTCTAGAAAGAAGACAGAAACAATACATAAATCAGATGATTATATATCAAAGAAAGAGAAGATTTGAATGAATGTGTCATTTAAGTCAGAAGAAAACAAATACTTTGAGACACAGATTGCTAAGACAATGATCAATAATTTGAACAAGAAGTTGAATTACTTTTCTTGAGATTCTGATATTTTCTCGTTCTTCTCATCAATTGACGTTAGAAGCTATATGAATATCATGAAAAAGAAGACAAAGAAGTTGCTTGATCATATTTCAAGACAAAGAAGATTCATAACTGATTCAGCGATGAACTCATTTATGAAGAAGAAGAATACATTCAATCGACTTTATTATTTCTTTGCATCAGCGACAAACTACGCATTAGCTCATTGATTTCTTCATTCTAGATGTAGTCAAGAATTCATCAATTACTTCTTTCAAGACAAAAGACTTAAGAAGATACATGATCTTTTAAGCTTTAAAAACGCGAAACAGCTATATTGATTGATAAACAACATTTCAAGAAACATTCTCGATGACAAGTGACTTTAATATTCTTTCAAAATCACGTTTTAAGTCATTAATGTATCAGCGAAGAAATACTACGTTGAATATCACGACGTGATGTTAATCATACAATTTCTCATTGATCATTCGTTTTTTGCAGACAAATTGACATACACATCAATTCAACAGTACAACACAAACGAGAGTTAAATATACAGTGAGATGCATACTGCAAACTGATGATGACACAGGCAGAATGATATTTCAACTGATGATACGATTGTTTCTGTGTTGCTTGAAACAGATAAGACTGTTCTAACTTAACATCATGATGATGTTTCTGTGTGATTAATATATCTCACTATTGACAATTTGACTTAAGAAACTTAACGAAGTCAAATCAGTCTTGAAACTCTGCTATTGAGATTCATTTCAATAGTGAAAGAAATTGATAAAGAGACTAAGTTTAATATTTATCACATGACTATGACTAAAACTCTAGAGCGTAAGTTAGATCTTTCGTGATTGTTTCAACAATGCTGAAGACGTTATGAATCATCACAGCATTGAAAACTTACGCAATTGAGAGTGTTTCTCTGCTATGCGCAGATGATTTCACACGTTAGTGTTATTCTATACTTGAATCAATATTTGCAAACTACGAAGAGCAAGTACTTATTATCAAAGTCAAGACTAATCAGCATTGTACACTTTGTACTGTATCTTCAAACAGACGTTGAAAACTTTGCAAACATTGATCAAAGCAAACACATGAATATACACAAAGACTGATTCAAATTCAGCAAACTTAAGCAACTACAACTGAACAGAAGAGCATCAACAACAATGATGATATATTGAACAACATGCAAGTTCATGTAGCAGATAACTTTGCATGAAAACATTACTTCATTAACATTCATAATCTCATGACTCTTGATTCTTTGCATCAGCTGTACAAAGAATGAATTATGCAGCTGATAAAATACATAGAGAATCTGAACAATAAGCTATTGAAAGAAAATCTCGATTGAAAACGAAAGTGAGAAGATTAAATAATCACGAAGAATCTCTTGAGTCTGAATCAACTGAATCATAGATCTTAACTTGTATCAGAATACTCAGATTTGAAGATGTTCAAGCATTATAGTATCATTAAACAATGAAGCAATAATAAACAGAAGAACATAGCGTGTCAGATTATATTTGTTATAGCTTTGATGTTCACAATGTATCAATTAACTGCAATGCATTGTGCTCATGCTATTATTGACTTTATTGTAATAGCTTGTTACGCTTTTCATGACATGAAATTCTTGAAGTATCTTGATCATGCACTTTATTGCATTGACAAACTCAAAGACGTCTTTAAAGACTCATGCTTAAAGATTTCTCATAGAAAGACTGTAAATGAGAATGATGAGAATAGTGTTGATTTGAAGAAGCGACATTTTAATTTTTCTAAGTTTCATGTTATATCACATTATAAAGAGCTTATTGAGTTTTATGAAAGCATTGAAGATTTCAACATCAAACATTTTGAAGCAATACATAAGTACTTAGTAAAGTGCTTTTATCAACTCATGAACAAAAAAAAGAACTTTGAAATTCAGATTATGCAACACAACACTCAATTAATCAACATGTTGACTCTTGAAAATACAATAAAACATCAAAAATTCAGAAAGATATTGACTGTGAAAGACAGATTGCAGATGCAAGTCATTGCTTCAAGCGAACATATTAAGTTGAACAAGCTGAGCTGTTTACTCACTTCATACGAGCGATTTTGCATGAAGACTACTGAACTATTGACGAAATTGAAAACATGATGACACGCAGTGAGTGTTATGAAACACATGAAAATCGATGATCTTGTAAACTGTCTGACTGTTTTCATTAGAGAGAATCGAAATAAAACAGACGATCTTCGCAGAAGTGATACATAAGTGAATACTTGAAAGAACGACTCAGTCTGAGCTGAAAAGTACTTCATCATGTTATCAACTTTCTTGATCATATGAAAGCATATCAACAAAGATGCTGATGATCTCGAAAAATTGAAAAAGAAATACATTCACTGTTCATTAAACTGACAGAATCGAGATTATTGATAACAAGATCACATATGAGTGCAGAAACATCAAGATAAACAACATTAAATGATGATGTCAAGATCATTAAATGAAAAGATACTTAATTATCTGAATTTGATTGTGACAGTCTTGAATTACAAGAGACTAAACTCAAATAAATCAAGCATTTATACTGAGATCTTGATCAAACGTCTCAGAAAACGACATCAAGAATTTTCGTATGAGATTCATGACATGATTGAGATGAAGAATTGATTGATTAATCTGATCAGAAATTCTTGAAAACTTGAAGCTCATCAATTTTACTGACTGACAAATGTTATATGAAGCGCTCATGTGATGCTCATGAATAAGAATACGAGTATCTACTACGTAAATAACTACATTGACTGAGATCAGTACAACACATTATACGATGAAGATTTTCTGAAGAAGAAATGTCAGAAGATAAACGAACTCAATAAAATAATGACATAATAACAGATAATTATTACATGAAGAGTGATTAAATCTAAAGCATGTTTTTGAGCGATGAATCTGAAGTGACATTGCTCTCATATCAAGAAATAATGATGTCTTGATCAAATGTATGATTCATCGTTGATCATTGAGTGAAACAGATGATGATGCTCATAAATAGACTGCTACATCAAAACTGATTCGTCAGATCAATAATGATCAGTGCAACAGTGAATGAAAAGATTTATCTATGTTAAACTATCACATACTCAATGATTGATTGAAGATTAAAACATGTTAGTCTAATCGCTGCTCATTATGAAAGTGAAATTGAGAGTGAATAAAAAGATTTATTTATGTTAGATTATCACATACTCAACAATTGATTAAAGATTAGAACATGTTAATTTAATTGCTGTCTATTATAAAAATAAAACTGAGAGACAGTAAATGAAAAGATTTAGTTTATGTTAAACTATCACATACTCAAGTGTTGATTGAAGATTAGAATATGTTAGTTTAATCACTGCTTGATATGAGAGTGAAACTGAGAGTAGTTTAATATTCAATAATATGTTTATGATTGAATTATAGTAATTGTAGTAGAAGAATATATGTATGATAGTAAACGAATGATGCTCATCATATACATAGCGAGTACTTCAGAACGAGGTAAATACTACTTCATATAAGTACACTATAAGTCATAATCTCAGTATTTCTTCTCTTGATAAATCAGATCGATTTAAATATTTAAGAGCATACTATTAGAATTTCTGTTGAATTGTTAAACTAATATGATGAAGTAAGATATACAGTGAACATTACTCAGTTCATTCTTTTCTTTATTGCAAGTCGAGTTTTTTCGTCGTTCTGATGCACAAGTATTTTGTTCATCTCATTTCTTGACAATCATGATAATGCTTGTTTGAAAAATCGATTTAAAGCAAAGCAATGCTTCATCAAGAATTTTCGTTTTTGAGTCAAAGAAGTTGCACAGATGCTCAATTCACTCTTAGACAGTACTTTATCAAGAAAGATTGAGATATCATCATTCAACAATCATTGAGACTGCTTTCTGAAAAATTTGAACGCAGATCAATCACGAAGAGCAAGACAAGAAACGTTGATTCATCTGAAATGAAGTTTAAACATCAACTTATGTTCAGTCTGCATCTCTTGCTTTGTCTTGTTGTTGCAAATATTCAGAAGAATTTGTTGTGCAATCTGTTTCATCTCTTGTTTGAATTCTTTTAAGTGCGCATTTTTGATTGATTGTTCTTGATTCAATGTCAACATAAGTGTCATGTAGATCAGATATTTCATGCGATTTTGAAAGAGTTAACATGTTCATTCTGTGTCAAACAAATGAGCTAAAGCATCATCAATAAATCTTTTCAATCTGTTGAGAAGATAGATTTCAAGACGTTGCAAGAAAAAATCGTTCAAGAAATGCATGATAAGTATACATTAATGTGAAAGATGCGAATTCTGATTCAAGAATGTGTGTACTTGACTGCAATACAATAGAAAGTGATGATTTGAAGTAAATAGAAAAGTACTTAAGATAAACAAAAAAGACGCGCGAGATCAGAAAGTCAACTAATTAGACTATTTTATCAATATTTAATTACTATCATTGAACATCTGACAATGTGAATCATGATGAACAGATAATAACTCAAGATTAATGACGTAATTTAGTGATGTTTGATTGAATCTTCGATTTAATTATCTGTCAACGACTATCAATGATGTCAAAATGATGATTAGCTGCGAGTAATTAACTAATTAGAACTCAGAGATTTATCAATGTTTCTTTGAAATTAACGTCAAATCTGAGTAACTACTATATAAAGCGTGTTCTTCTTTTCTTTTTACCTTCTTTCTTCTGTATTCTTAAAGTCTTAGTTATAGCTATCTTTATTGAATTAAACATTTCACTTACGACATAATTAAATTGAATATCTAGACATGATCTCAACATTACTTTAAGAATTTGTTAATCACATGATATTTATATCATTACTCATTCAAGATACTCATTTAAATAGAATGAGTCTAAAGAAATTCATTCATTTGATGATTGATGCAATCAAAAGACTGAACAATACTAGAAAATTTGATAGAATCAGTGATAAAAAATCTTCGCTTGAATTACTAGATGACTTAATCACTCATTAAGTAGGTAAAGTTTACTCAATTAAGAGAATCAACAATAAAGAATCTTCATTGATTGCTAAAGAGTTACTTAAATCAACAAACAAAAGACTTTCTCTTCTGAAGACTAAACACTATAAATATGATCTCATTCTCTGCTGTTGAGCATCACTCTTCGTTCAATCAACTAATTTATCATGACTCAATCATCTGTGAAAGATTGCTTTGAAGAATATCAAAGTTATTACTTTGAGACTCTTGATTTTATTATTTCTGATCAAGATACTGAATCAGCTATTGACTTTGAGCTATTCTTTTGCATAGTCATCTTTCTTAGAAATAATGTCATACGAAATAAACGTAAATTCATTTCAACTCTCAATACTTTCGCTGAGACTAATGAGACTATAACGCTCTGAAAAATCAAGAACATTGCACAGTTAGTTCATTGAGTTAAAGCAGATTCAAAACTATTTCTGCAAGCTTTTAATGATCTTTGAGTTCAATGAAATCTAAAAGTTGAAGCTCTAGATTTATTTGATCAGATTGTCAGCGAGAAAGTTTGAAAGACTTGCTACAAGAACCTTGATCAAGCTAAACAGTAATCAGACAAAGTCAGTCTAAGAATTCAAGATAAAAATCAAGAGTTAGAAGAAAAGCTTCAAGTAACTAAAGAAATTACTTCTGTTAGAAATCAGCATAAAGCGAGTCAATATGAGTATCATTTAACTAGAAGATAAATGCTAAGAAAGAAAGATAGCTACAGAAAAGAAACTGATTACATATGTATGTTTCTCAGTTGACGCTAAACTCAATAGAAATTAGTCGAGATGACGAAGCAAGAAATAATCTGACAAGGCTAGAAAACTGAGTCTGACAAGGCTAGAATCGTGACATTATCTCTTTTCTTCAACAATTCATGTTTGCATGAATGTATTTTCTGCTTGATTCAATTGATTGCTCAATCATGATTTAACAGATTCAGACTCATTAAATTCTGATTGACTGAATAGTTGAAAGTACTTCTAGCGCGATTTGTTCAAATATTGAATATGAAAATCATCAACTATCTTCTGAGCATTCATAAATTTGTCATCATCAGCGTTGTATCAATTGAGATGATTGTCATAGTCATTTCATTTGACTTTATACTGAAGTTGTCTTTGATATTGACAAGAATTCAATATATCATTGATTTTTTATTCATCTTCATCGTTTATCACTATTGACTTGAGAGACTCATTCTTTTGATCAGGCAAGAGATCATTAACAGCGAAGCAAAGCAGATCAGAATGAAATACATCATAAACATGCATAGTCTCTGATAATTTCAGCTTATATGACGAGTTGACAAAATCTAAATTAATGAAGAGATCAAGCATTTTATCATCTAGCTTCTCAAAAGATCTCGCTGTAATGATGTTTCATTCATTCAGAAACATCTTTGATTCAATCTTATAATCAACTTCTTTTCTATGCTTATTAGCTTGTTGAATTATTTGTTTTCTTGTTTTGACTAGAGATTCGCGAGCAAACATCAAGATCTTGTTTATATGTTCAGATATATTCTTAACTTTAGTCGCTTGCAAACGTTTATGAAAGCTTTCATATTCAATTGTATTGAATTCAAAGCTCATATGAGAATGAAAGTCTTTGTTTAGAAAGAAAGAAATCAAGAAGATGACTGAGAACAAAGCATTATTGTTAACAAACTCAATCATGAGTAGTAGCTTAGCTCAGTCATTCTGCATGTATAAACAGAAGAATCGAAGATATCTTTTGATATTCTGATTGACTTGTTCACTTTGATCATCGATTTGAGAATGATAAACAGTGAATAGTTAAAGATTAATGCTCAGTCTTTTGCAAAGAAACTTTCATAGAATGAAGATAAATTGAGAGTTAAGATTTGAAACAATGAAATCGAGTAAATCATGTATTTGATATATTCATTGAAGCATTAGCTCAGCTGTTTTTTCTGCTGTGATTTCTTCGTCATCAGTAGAACAAGAGATATAGTATTGTTTCTTTGATAATTTACATATCACTGTTAGTATGATGTTTTTGCCTTCAGAAGAAAGTAGATCGATGATGAAATTCATGACTATGTTCTTTCATCACTGTTCAAGTATGAGTAGAGATTGTAGTAGTTCATTGAATTTATTTTCAGAAGTCTTTGATTGCTGACAAATGTAACAGTTTCAAATATATCGACTTATTATCTTTCACATTGAAAATCAATAGTAGTATCTTCTTATGATCTTCATCGTTCTGAGAATTTCAAAATAATCAATAAAAGATTGATCATAAACTTCTTGAATTAACTTCATTTGAAGATGCTCATTGAAGAAAATTCATAGAAGATTATCTTGATATAGTATTTCGTTCTGAACTCAACAATTTCTTAATTTAATATCTTTGTATTGAGCTTCATCTTTTAATACAACTTCACGAAGTAGTGTACAATTCTTGTTGATCTCATTAGTCTCAAGAATCTGTTTATAGATTGATTTCTCAATGTTCTTTTCTAGATCAGCAATTTTCATTCAATTTGAAGTCAGAATAGTGATTCATTGATAGCAAATGCACTCATCTTCTGAGCTTCTAGAAACTGAATTGACTCAACAAGTCAATGCATCAACTTTGATGTTTTATTTGCCTGAGCGATACATGATTTTGAAGTTGAAGTCAACGAGCTTTTGTACTCAGCGCATTTGACATCTACTTAACTCTTTATCTTTCATTAATGATGTTAAAGCTTGATGATCAGTGAACATCTTAATGAGTAGCTCAGTCAATTTCAGCTCAAATTGTCAATGCTTAAAGACACGAATGATTGCTAGTAGTTTCTTGTCATAAATCTCGTAATTGCACTCAGCGAGACTCAGATTCTTGCTGTAGTAGATCATCAAATGCAATGTTTCTTTATCATCGTACTGAGAAAGAATGTTATCATTGACGTAGTTGAATGAGTTTATTTCAAGAATAGTCTCTCTATTCTGATCAAAATGACGAAAAATAGAAACTTCAGTTATTCATTTCTTCATATGATCAAAGATCATTTGACAAGCTTGATCTCATTCAAATATCATTTCTTTTTGAGCTAGTTGATTCAGAAAATG
>JAABUS010002943.1_pt1 | contig 29576 bp, 17 predicted proteins | sample 5560161 | NCBI WGS metagenome assembly JAABUS01 (sample SAMN10711885, study PRJNA513376) | rock metagenome | isolation source: Antarctica rocks | place: Antarctica: Victoria Land, Trio Nunatak nord | collected 2016-01-04
ACCGGGGCGATCGTCGGGCGACTCCATAAGAGCAAGGCGGGCGCCCTCCCGCCGTACCTGATCCTGGGCAATCCGCTCCACCAGGGGCTGAAGCGCGTCGTCGGCGAGGGGGGGGGCACACTGGGGGGCGCGTACGACCCGTTCCGGATCGACTACGAGCCGGGGGTCGGGCTGAAGCTGCCGAGCGTCACCCTGCCCGAGGAGGTGTCCCCCGCGCGGCTCGATGGACGCTGGAACCTCCTCCGCGAGGTGGACGGGTCGGCCCGGCCGACCCGCGGCCCGGACCCGGAGGCGGAGATGGACCGCCACTACGCCCTGGCGCATACGCTGATCGCCTCGCGCCGGAGCCTGGCCGCGCTCGACGTCGAGGGCGAGCCCAACGGCGTACGCGAGGCGTACGGCCCGCATCGCTTCGGGCAGTGCTGCCTGATCGCGCGCCGGCTGGTCGAGGCGGGGGTCCCGTTCGTCCAGGTCAACTGGAGCACGCACGTCGAAGGGCCCGAGGATGCCGGCGACGGCGGCTGGGACATGCACGATCGCTACTTCGAGATCATGCAGGACCGGCACGGCTGGATGCTCGACCGCGCCCTCTCCGCCCTGCTCGACGACCTGCACGGGCGCGGGATGCTCGATTCGACCCTGGTCCTCGCCGTGGGCGAGTTCGGCCGGACCCCCAAGATCAACGACAAGGCGGGCCGCGACCACTGGAATCATTGCTACTCCGCCCTCCTGGCCGGCGGCGGAGTCCGGGGCGGGCGCGTCATCGGGGCCTCGGACAAGCGGGGCGAGTACCCGGCCGATCGCCCCGTCACTCCCGCGGACCTGAACGCCACGATCCTCGCACGACTCGGCGTCGGCGCCGGCGACTTGACCGACCTGGGCCTCGTCCCGCTCGGGGACCCGATCGAGGACCTTACCTGAAGTGGACCCGACCCGACTCATGAGCCCGAACGCATGAAGACCATCCGCATCCGTGGCGTCGTGGACGAGAACCATCAGTTCCGCGCCAGCCTCCCTCCCTCGCTGCCCCCCGGGCCGGTCGACGTCATGGTCGTCGTCCCCGCAGACACCGAGCTGCATCGCAGCGTCGACTGGATGTCGCAGGTCGCCAACGGATGGAAGGCCGAGCTGAGCGACACCGAAGAAGAGATTTACACCTACACGGATGGGGAGCCCGTCGATGGTACCCGGTGAAATCTACCTGGCCAACTTCCACCTCGCGGAGACGTCCGGCGTGAAGTTGCGCCCTGTCTTGCTGCTCACCCCCCCCGTCGGCCCGCTGCCCGAGGTCGTCGTCGCCTACATCACGTCGGTCCCCCCCGAGGCCCCCCTGCCCTCCGACCTGGTGATCCATCCCTCGCTGCCGGATGGCCTGGGCACGAACCTCAAGACGTCCTCGGCGATCCGGCTGCACAAGCTCGCCACGCTCCACGCCTGGAGCCTCGTCCGCTATCTCGGCAAGCTCCCCCCCGAGACCTTCGACGAGGTCGGCGCCCGGATTCGCGCCCTGCTCGGCCCGGCCACCCTGGGCCTCCCTTCCGAGGTCGCGTGACCCGTCCTGGGCTCCAGCCCTTGGGAGTCCTCCTGGATTCGGGGAAGCCGATGGACACGATCGCGAGACGGGCTCACTCGATCGGGCAGGCTTCGCCCCTCCTGGCGGCCTTCGCTGTGGCCTGTTTGATTGTGAGCGGTGGGGCCCCCGCCGGGGAGGGGGGGCGTCCAAAGGGGCCCCTGGTCCAACACACGAGCGACGGGCTCGACAAGCAACGACCCGCGTGGTCGCCCGACGGGCGCCAGCTCGCCTTCGCCCGTCACGAGTCGGGGGGATCGCACATCCGGCAATATGTGACGGGAACGGATCCCGCTTCCGTGCCGAGGCGGGTCACCAAGCGCGACGAGCCGGAGTACAACGCGGTGTTTTCCCCCGACGGCAAGACCTTGCTCATGGTCCTCATCAGCCTGTCGGGGACGCAGGGGAACCTGGATATCGCCGCCATCCATGCCGACGGGACCGGACAGCGGATCGTGGCGCGCGACTCGGGAAAGCTCTCGCACCAGGACTGGCCGGCCTGGTCGCCCGACGGCTCACGGTTCGCCTACAGCTCGACGCACGAGGGGAATCAGGAAATCTACACGGCTGCGGCCGACGGGTCGCAGGTCACCCGCGTCACGCAGAGCCTGGGGATCGATGGGCATCCTTGCTGGACCCCCGACGGGAGACGGCTCCTCTTGGCGACCGACCGCTGGGGCGGCCTCGAAATCGCCAGCGTCCTGGCGGACGGGACCGGCCTGAAACGGCTGACCCGGAGCCCCGGCCTCGACGATTATCCCGCCCCCTCGCCCGACGGTTCGCGGATCGCCTTCGTCTCGAACCGGGACGGCCAGTATGAAGTCTACGTCTGCTCGGCCGGCGGGACGAATCCGTGGAACCTCTCACGCGACCCGCTGCGCGACTCCTATCCGACCTGGCGTCCCGACGGAAGCGGCGTCACCTTCGTCTCGAACCGCGGCGGAAGTTCCGAGATCTACACGCAGCTCCTCGACCTCGAGGGCCCATCTCCGGACCCTCGATCACGGGATGGCGAAGCCGATCTGGCGAAGGATGGTCGTGAGGGCGATCAACGGTAGGCCCGTGATCGCCGACTGATCGTCCGAGTCGATCGACTCGAAGAGCGTGATCCCGCGCTCCTCCAGCCGATAGCTGCCCGCGCAGTCGACCGGCCTGTCGGCCTCGACGTAGCGTTCGATCGCGGCGCGGTCGAGGCTCCGCATCCGCAGGGTCGTCACGTCGGTGTGCGGGAACATTCGGCCGTCGTGCCAGACCGCCAGCGCGGTGATCAACTCGTGCGAGCGGCCCGCCAGCGCCGTGAGCTGCCCTACCGCCCCCTCAGCACTCGCGGGCTTGCCGAAAATGCGGCCCTCGAAGGCCACGAGCTGATCGCAGCCGATCAAGGTGGCATCCGGCTCCTCATCGCAGAGGCTGAGGGCCTTGGCTCGTGCCAGCCCTTCGGCCAGGCCACGAGTATCCTCGACATCCGCCTTCCACAGTTCTTCATCGACCCGAGGCGCCCGGCACCGGAACGCGACGCCGAGCCTCTCCAGCAGCACCCGGCGATAACGCGACGTGCTGGCCAGGACCAGGTCTCGCCCTCGGGCCTCCTCCCGGGTCATGAGCGGATCGCCCCCGACTCGACGGGTGGCCGCCCTTCCGCCGAGAGAGGCCCGGTGACTTTTTCCAATCGGGCCGCGCAAAACTTGAATTCGGGGATCTTTCCGAACGGGTCGAGCGCGGGGTTGGTCAGCAGATTGGCGGCGGCCTCGGCGTAGCAGAAGGGGATGAAGACCAGGCCGGGGGGGACGTCGCGGTCGGCGCGTCCGAGCAGCTCGATCGAGCCGCGGCGGGTCGTGACACGGACCGAGGCGCCGGGCGCGACGCCCAGCCGGTGCAGGTCGCGGGGCGAGAGGTGCGCGACGGCCTCGGGCTCGATCGCGTCGAGCACCGAGGCGCGCCGGGTCATCGAGCCGGTGTGCCAGTGTTCGAGCAACCGGCCCGTGGTCAAGATCATCGGATATTCCGCGTCGGGCTCCTCGTCGGGGGGGACGATGGAGGCGGGGACGAGCTTGCCCCGACCGCTGGGGGTCGGGAAGCGGTCGCCGAAGATCACGCCGTGACCCGGCTCGGTCTCCGAGTCGCACGGATAGGTGACGGACCCCTCGCGCTCGAGTCGTTCCCAGGTGATCCCGCGCAGCGACGGCATCCCGCGCTTCATCTCGGCGAAGACGTCGCGCGGGTGTGTGTACCGCCAATCGAGCCCCAGGTGACGCGCCAGCTCCTGGAGGATTTCCCAGTCCTGCCTCGCCTCTCCCGGGGGGGCCAGGGCCTGTCGGCCGAGCTGGACGCGGCGGTCGGTGTTGGTGAACGTGCCGGTCTTCTCGGGGAAGGCCGTCGCGGGGAGGATCACGTCGGCGAAATAGGCCGTCTCGGTCAGGAAGATCTCCTGGACCACCAGGTGCTCGAGGGCCGCCAGCGCCTCGCGCGCATGCCGGACGTCGGGGTCGGACATCGCGGGGTTCTCGCCCATGACGAGCATCCCCTTGATCTGCCCGCGGTGGATCGCCGTCATGATCTCGACGACGGTCAGGCCGGGCTCGGGGTCGAGCGGGGCGTTCCAGAGGTCCTCGAAGAAGGTCCGATTCGCCGATTGATCGACCCAGCGGTAGTCGGGGAGGAACATGGGGACGAGGCCCGCGTCGGATGCCCCCTGCACGTTGTTCTGCCCGCGGAGCGGGTGGAGCCCCGTCCCGGGACGGCCCACGTTCCCCGTCAAGAGCGCCAGCGAGATCAGGCAGCGCGCGTTGTCGGTGCCGTGGACGTGCTGCGAGATCCCCATCCCCCAGAAGATCATCGCCGCCTCGGCGTTCGCATAGGTCCGCGCCACCGTGCGCAGACTCCCGGCGTCGATCCCGCAGAGCGGGGCCATCGCCTCCGGCGAGAAGCCCGCGACGTTCGCCTCGAGTTCGGCGAACCCTTCGGTATGCGCCTCGACATAAGCCGCGTCGTACAGCCCCTCGGCGATGATGACGTGGAGCAGGGAGTTCAGGAGCGCGACGTCGGTCCCGGGACGGAAGGCGAGGCTGTGGGTCGCATGCCGGCTCAGGGACTGGCCGCGCGGGTCGATGACGATCAGGGTGGCACCACGCTTGACCGCGTTCTTGATGAACGTGGCGGCGACCGGGTGATTGACCGTCGGGTTGGCGCCGATGACGACGATCACGTCGGAATGGGCACACTCCTCGAACGGGGCCGTGACGGCCCCGGAGCCGATCGTCTCCATGAGGGCGGCGACCGACGAGGCGTGGCAGAGTCGCGTGCAGTGGTCGACGTTGTTGCTGCCGAAGCCGGTCCGCACGAGCTTCTGGAACAGGTACGCCTCCTCGTTCGAGCCCTTCGCCGACCCGAAGCCGGCCAGCGCCCGGCCTCCGTCGCGGTCGCGGATCCGTCCCAGACCCGCCGCGGCGGCCTCGAGCGCCTCGGCCCACGTCGCCTCGCGGAAGTGAGTCCAGGGATGGGCCGGATCGACCTGGTCATCGGCACTCTTGGGGACGCCCGGCTTGCGGATCAAGGGCCGGGTGAGCCGACTCGGGTGATGGATGTAGTCGAAGCCGAACCGGCCCTTGACGCAGAGCCGGTTATGATTGGCCGGGCCGTCTCGTCCCTCGACGTAGAGCAGCGTCTCATCGAGGATCTGGAACGTCAGGCCGCATCCGACGCCACAGTAGGGGCAGAGACTCTCCACCTTACGCTCGGGGACGCGAGCTTTCTGTCCAAGGTCGTTGAGGACCGAGGCCGGCATGAGGGCGCCGGTGGGGCACGCCTGGACGCATTCGCCGCAGGCGACGCACGTGCTCCGGCCCATCGGGTCGTCGAAGTCGAAGACGACCTTCTGGTGGGCCCCACGCCCCGCCATCCCGATGACGTCGTTGACCTGGACCTCGCGGCAGGCACGGACGCAGAGGTTGCAGTGGATGCACGCGTCGAGGTGGACCGACATGGCCGGGTGGCTGAGGTCGGGCGGGGGCCGATCGCGCCCGGGGAACCGGCTCGACGCGACTCCCACCTCGTCGGCCCATCGCCAGAATTTGGAGTCGGGATCGTGCGACAGGGCGCGGTCGGGCTGGTCGGCCACGAGCAGTTCGAAGACCATGCGTCGGGCGTTGTCGGCCCGGATGGAGTCGGTCGTGACTCGCATCCCTGACTTCGGCTTGCGGATGCACGAGGCGGCGAGCACGCGCTCTCCTTCGATCTCGACCATGCAGGCTCGGCAATTGCCGTCGGCGCGATAGCCGGGCTCGGGCAGGAGGCAGAGGTGCGGGATGTCGATCCCGGACCGCCGCGCGACCTGCCAGATCGTCTCGTCGGGGGCCGCGGCCACATCGCGCCCGTCGAGTTGAAAGGCGACGGTTTCGGGGGGGTTCGGCGTCATCGGAACTCCTCCGGGAAATATTTCAGGATCGACAGGAGCGGGTTCGGCGCGGCCTGGCCGAGCCCGCAGATCGAGGCATCGCGCATGGCGGCGCTCAGCTCGGTCAGCAGGGATTCGTCCCAGTGCGGCCGTTCCATCAGCTTGACCACCTTCTCCGTCCCGACCCGGCAGGGGGTGCACTGGCCACAGCTCTCGTCCTCGAAGAATCGCATCAGGTTGAGCGCGACCTCGCGCAGGTTGTCCCTGTCGGAGAGCACGACGACCGCGGCCGAGCCGATGAAGCAGCCGTAATTCTCGAGCGTCCCGAAGTCGAGCGGGAGGTCGGCCAGGTGAGCCGGGAGGATGCCGCCGGACGCCCCGCCCGGGAGATACCCCCTCAGCCGGTGTCCGTCGCGCATCCCACCGCAATACTCGTCGATCAATTCCCGGGCCGTGATCCCCGCCGGCGCGAGCTTCACGCCGGGCTTCTCCACCCGTCCCGAGACGGAGAAGCTGCGCAGGCCACGGCGGCCATTGCGGCCCATCCCCTTCAACCAGTCGGGGCCGCGCTCGACGACGTCCCGGATCCAGACGACCGTCTCGACGTTGTGGATCAGGGTCGGCCTGCCGAAGAGCCCCACCTGCGCCGGGAAGGGCGGCTTGTGGCGGGGGAGTCCGCGCTTCCCCTCGATGCTCTCGAGCATCGCCGACTCCTCGCCGCAGATGTACGCCCCCGCGCCCCGCCTCAGGTGGATGGCGACCGCGCCGGCCCACGCCTCGCGCCCGAGCCGGACGATCTCCGCCTTCAGGACCTCCCGAATATGGGGATATTCGTCGCGCAGATAGATGTAGACATCGGCCGCCTCGACCACCCATGCGGCGATCAGCATCCCTTCCAGGAATCGATGCGGGTCTCGCTCCAGGTAATGGCGGTCCTTGAATGTCCCGGGTTCCCCCTCGTCGGCATTGATCGCCATCAGGCGAGGCCCGGGTTCCTGCCGGACGAGCCGCCATTTATGCCCCGACCGGAACCCCGCCCCCCCGAGCCCGCGAAGTTCCGAGTCCTCGATGCAGCGAATCAACTCGTCGCGATCGCGCCGGCCCTCCAGACAATCGCGGAGCAATCGGTAGCCCCCCTCCGCAACGTATCCCTCGAAGCCGAGATAAGGCAGGACGACGGGCTCGACCGCGCCCGAGGCGACGACCTCCCCGACCGAGGCGACGGTCGCCTCGTCGACGTACCGACGCTCGACGAGGGCCACGGGGGCGTGTTCGCATCTCCCCATGCAGGGCGCCCGGATCACGCGGACGTCGGGTTCGAGTCGATCGGCCAGCTCGGCGAGCAATCGAGGCCCGCCGAAGAGAGAGCACGTCACGCTGTCGCAGACGCGAACGGTCCGCGCGGGCGGTCCGGGCTCGTCCTCCGCCACGATGTCGAAGTGGGCATAGAACGAGGCCACCTCGTACACTTCGGCCATCGCCAGGCGCATCTCCTCGGCGAGGGCCGCGAGATGCGCGGCGCCGAGGCGGTGATAGCGGTCTTGGATCAGGTGCAGATGCTCGATCAGCAGGTCGCGGCGGCGCGGCCGATCCCCGAGCAAGAGGCGGACCTCATCGAGTGCGCGTGGATCGACGACCCGCCCTTTCGGATGCGGCGTCGCGTGCCGACGGCCCGATCCGGGATGGAGGGGCCTCCTCGACTCGGGGCCGTCGGTTCTCATGCCGGATGGGCTCTCGGGTGCAATGGAGTCGGCCCCGGATGGTCCCGCCGCTCGTGGCCTCGGGCCGGTCACCATGCCGCGAGCAGGGTGAGGCGACCGCGGAAGTCCTCGCCGCGAGATTCCAGGACCCTGAAGTCTGTCGGTGGAGAATCAACCTATTATAAAACAGAACTGAGGACCCGAAGCAACCATCCCACGATCGGCGACGAGGTCGCCAGGTCGGGGGCGGATCGTCTCCCGTTCCCACCTTGCCTGCCGATGATCAGTCGTTCGCGGCGCGGAGCTCCTTCGGAGGGCGGCGCGAGGGAGGATCGAGGAGGGGGCTCTGGCTCGGGATCGTGTCGGGGATATAGCAGCGGGCGTGCTGGTGGCGGCCGGTCAACGCCTGGACATTAAGCCCGACGCGGTCCTGGAAGTCGAAGAGTGTCAGGCTTCGTCGGGAGTCCGGTGTGAGCCGGATGGCCCCCTGGACGTTCATCGAGGACAGGATCCCCTCGGCGAACGCACCGTGTCCGCGTGTGTTCACGCGTTTGCTCGGGCCTTGACTGGACGCCACGAACGCGATGACGTTCTTGCGATAGAGGTCGCGAGCCCATTCCGTGAGCACCCGCCTGGCGGTGGGCGAAGGCGGGCCGCCCTCGTGCCAGGCGTCCACGAGGAGCATCACCTTGCAGCCGTAATCCGCCAGTGGGCCCAGCGTGTCGGTGATTCGGGAGGCGGGGATGGAACCTTTCATGCCGGCGATCGTCCCGCCGGGGTCGAAGCTCAGGAGATGGGATTCGATCACGACGAATACGGAATCAGCCCGGCCGAGTTCCCCGTTCTTCCGGCGGTCGTCCAGTGCAGACAGGGCGGCGAGGATCCGCTCGGCGGTGGCGTCGGGACCCAGGATCGACCGGACGTCCACGCGCTGGAACCTCGGATATCCCTGCGGGGCACTCAGGAAGGAGGCCACGTCGCGGCCGTCTTCGACGGCGAACGGGATGGGAGGCAATGCCGGTTCTCGGGCGGCGAACCGGTCCGCCCCGATGGCGAGGACCACCAGTTGCGGGGGCCTCGCGTCGAGATCGTCCGACGGCGGGCGGGGAAGCTCCGGGGCGATGACGTCGAAGCTCTCGGTCCGGCTCTTGTCGCGGTCGTTGATCGCGGTGACGCTCACCCTGTGCCGGCCAGGGTTCAGGTCCAGGGGGATGCGTCGGTCGACCTCGGCCACGGGGGGATTGATGGCGATCTCGGCGGCCCGGCCGCCGTCGACCACGACCCGCAAGGTATGAATCAGGCCACGGCCCGCGACCCGATCCTCGGACGAGACCTTTACCCGGACGGGGAGGGCCGTCCCCAGCATCGCCAGGGGGGCGAACGCCGGGCGTACGGGCTCGATGACCTGGAGCGCGGGAAGACGATCCTCCGTCACGACCAGCTCCGGCTCTCGGAGGGGCTCGGCCGCCGGCCGGACAGGGTCGGGCGTGAGGGTGCCGAGGTCGGCCGTCTCCAGGAACCGGATCAAGGCGCCGGGCTGGCGCAACTCGCGCTCGAAATGGTCGAACGAGAAATAGTCGGTCGGCTGATCGGGGGCGTCCCGGTTGCGGTGCCAGCCGAGATACCTCCGGTCTCCGATGGCCGATGTCTCGTAGTATCCCCTCGGCGTCCAGAGGACCCATTCGCGATCGAGCGCGGGGAAGAGCGACATGGCGGGCGCATCGCGCTTGGTCGTGTTCATGCGGAACTGTTTCCCGTCGCGGGCGATCACGAACGTAATCATGGTGTTGGGCAACACCCGATCCAGCTCTTTCAGGTCGGTCGTCTCGACGGCGCCGATGTAGAACGTGTCGATGAGGTCTCCGACGCGAAGCCCCATCGCCTCGGCGAAGCCCCTGGGCTCGACCTGCGTCACCTTCCCGCGTCGCCCGGCCTCCGGGGCGAAACTCGCCCCCAGGCTCGCGAGCGTGTCGGAGCCGGCCAGCCTCCAGAACCGCGCGGTCTGGTCGGACGACCCGGTCACCAGCCATCGGCCATCGGGCGACGGGGCGAGCGCGTAGACGGGGCCATTATGCCCGGCGAAGAGCCGGGTCCGCCGCCCGTCGTCGAGGCTGTAGATCGCGACACCGGCCTCGCATCCGATCGCCACGGCCGGCCGAGGATGACCGGGGACGGGGGGCAGGAAGCTATACGACCACCAGCGGCGATCGAGATTCGGGTCGAGCTGGATCCGGTATCCCTTCCCCCGAGCATCCAGGACATCCAGCGCCCAGGGGCCGACCGGACGGACGGTCCAGCCGTTCCAGGTGGTCACGGCCCTGCTCAATTCCGCCGCACGGAAGGGGGTGAGCCGACGCCCCTTCAGGTCGAAATCCTCGTACTCCGCCGGCGGCTCGGGTCCGTCGGGCCGCCGCCTCGCGAAGCCGATCGCTTCACTGTCCCGGCTGAAGCCGACGTCCCAGAGGCTGCTCCCCTGCCCCGCGAGTTCGATCGCCGGACGGTTCGGATCGCCTGGGTCCATCACGGTAATGCCCTGGGTGTCGCCCCCCGCGAATGCCAGCCGCCGATTGTCGGGGCTGAAGGCGCAGGCGTAGACGAGGTTGGAAGAGCGGGCCAGCCGGGCTTGTACGGCGCCGTCGGGCATGGTCCGGAGGTCGATATCGGACCCCACTCGGGGACGCTCGCCGGGCGCGGCGAGGGCCTGGCTGACGACGCTCGTCGCGAGCCTCGTGCCGTCGGGGCTGATCGCCAGCGCTTCGACCGCACCCTGACCATTGCCCCCCCTGGGCAACAGGGTCGCGTTTCGGAGGTCGGCCGCATCGTAGCGGATCAGGTCGCCGTTCTCGCGGCCGATGATCAGCAGGCGGCCGTCGGGGCTGAACGCGAGCGCGTTGACCGCATCGGCCTCGGGATTATCCCTGCGCCGGCGGCGAGGGTCGGGCGGGGCGACGTCCAATCGCACGCGCCGATCGACGTCCCAGAGCATGACGAATCCATCGGCGCCGGCGGTGACGAGGCGTCGGCCGTCGGGGCTATATGCGAGCGCGTTGATCTCCTTGGCGTGACCCCTGAGCACGGCCACCGTCCGGCGCGTCTTGAGGTCCCAGATTCGCGCCGTCGTGTCGTTGCTCCCGGAGCAGAGGAACCCGCCCCGGGGGTCGAAGGCCAGGCATGTCACGCTGTTGAGATGGCCTTGCGGTTCGCCTTCGCCGAGCCCGCCGCTGAGTAACTGCCCTTCCACATCTCCGGTCGGGCGGGTGTTCAAGCCGGGGAAACGGAAGAGCCCGATTTCTCCGCGAGTATTCTGGACGCCGAAGCCGGCGACCGCGAGCGTCCGCTGGCCATCACGGTCCGGCTTGGGGGAAAGGGCCATCGCGTGGATCGCACCGGCGTACCCCCGCCAGATGCGCGGACGGATGGTCCGGGCGAGGCCGGGCGGTGCCTCGCTCAAATTCCAGACGTTGATGATCTTGTCCATGCCGGCGGAGAGAAGTTGCGAACCGTCGCGGGAGGCGAAGATCAGCGAACGCACGGGGGCGCTGTGGCCGCCCGAGTTTACGACGGGGATGGGCTGCGTGATGTCACGGAGGTCGGCCTGCGCCCCTGCCCTCCGAACCGAGCCTCCCCCCAACACGATCAGGGCGGCGACGCCGAGGGGCCAACGAGCCCGTCGCGTCCCTCGCGCTCCGTCGGAAGCTTGCAACGAGGCCATGTTTAACCCCCCGATGTTGCCGGGACCGCGGATTCTAGCGGGCGACCCACCCCGTGAATCCTCATAGGCGAGACCGTGCGTACACGCATGGTCTCAAAGCCTCTCCGGTTGGAGAAGTCGATTCCTCGCCGGGTACAGCTGCGTCATCACGCCAATGATATCACCAAAGCACTCCGATGCCGGAGGACCCTCCTTTTCCGCAGACGAATATTCATCGGAAGAACCGGCAAGGTCGATAGACACTCATGATGTGTGGCTTTCGGGAGATCCCTGGCGCCAGAGAAGAACGCGGCCAAGCCCAGCTCGAGGGAAATCCCGTATGGCGCTCCTGGCAGAATCTCCAATTCCTGGCGAGTCGTGGGGGCCAAGGAGGCCAGATTGATGCGAATCCAAGGCAAGGTTTTCTGGAGCTTTCTCACACTCGCACTCTGGCTTGAGGTCGCCGGGCCGGCAGGGGCTCTGGAGTTCCCGGGTCGAGAGTGGTCGCATCGCTGCCAGCGCTGTGGCAAGGCCTTGCGCGGAGGTTCGATCCCGGCCCCTCCACCTCCGAACTGGCCATCCGATTCGGGGATGGCCTACCCCGGCCGGTGCTGTCCTCCTTCCGCGCTCTGCCTTCCGGCGACGGGCCCGGCGATGCCGGGCTTGCCGGCTATGGGACCCGGAGTGGGGCCGACCACCCAAGCGATACCTCCCGGGCCCGCAGGACCCGAAACGCCCGCGGCCCCACCGGAGGCCGCCCCTCCCGTTGCGGCCCCTCCCCCGTCACTCGGCGCGGCCGAGGCCGCGCAACCTGCCCCGGCCTCGGGGCTGGGAGGCGGCCTCGGCGGTCCGGGTGGCGCCCTGGTGATGTTCGGCGACATCGCCCCTTTCGCCCGCCTGGCCGCGATCAACGACCCCAGGAACCCCACCGCGCCCCCGTCTCCGCCGATCCCGCCGCCGAACCCGGGGGGCGACATCCCCCGCAACCCCTTCGGGATCGACCCGTCGAACCTCCGGAATCCCAGGAATAAGTCAGCGGCCCTCGTGCCCAGCGTCCGGGGATTCAAGATCGCCGACAACCAGACACCGTTGCCGGTGAACCGCATCTCGTACGGCTTCAACTACTTCAACGACCTCAACGAGGCGATCAATCGCCGCTTCGGCTATCCCATCAGCGGAATCCAGGCCTACTCGCACACCTTCGGCCTCGAGAAGACGATCCTCGACCAGACGGCCTCGATCGGATTTCGAATCCCCCTGAACACCCTCACGGCCGATAGCCCGTTCTCCACCATCGGCAAGACAAGCACTTCGCTCGGCAACCTGAGCGTCTATTTCAAGTACGCGCTCTGGATCGATCGCGAGAAGAACCGCGCGATCACCACCGGCCTCGCCGTGACGGCACCGACGGGGCCGACCGCCTTCGGTGGCTCCAACTACCTCCGGAGCTTCAACTTCACCCAGATTCAACCCTACCTCGCCTTCCTCTGGACGGAGGATCGCTGGTACGTCCTGGGGTATTCGTCGATCCAGGTGCCCACCGACTCTCGCGACGTGACGATCTTGTTCAACGACCTCGGCGTCGGCTACTACGCCTATCGCAATACCGACCCGGGAGGTTTGATCAACACCATTGCGCCGACGTTCGAGGTCCACGTGAACACACCCTTGAATCACCGAGACTTCAACAACTTCAACGACATCGCCGGGACGGCCGACGTGGTGGACTTGACCGGAGGTTTGAACGTCAATCTGGGGGGGCGGGCGCTCCTCTCTCTCGGCGTCGTCACCCCGGTCACGGGCCCTCGCCCCTTCAGCATCGAGACGATGCTGCTGTTCAACGTCTTCTATTGAGCGGCAAGACGGTTGGAGCCCCTGTCCAAGGCCACGCGCCTCATCCTGCAGACGCCTCTCGGCTTTTGTCTGCAGCCCGCGATGTTATACTCCTCGGCCAGGGGGGTGTCTGCCCTCTCGCGTCAACCACCGTTCATGATGGACTCGCCAGGAGACGACGATGGGATGGACGAGACGGAGTCTAGGCGCCTTGGTCACCTCGGCCGCAATGATGGTCGCCGGTGGCTGTGGCGGGGAGGGGGCGGGCGGGGGCGGGGGGTCGGCCTCGAAGTCCGAGGCGACCGTCACCGGTAAGGTCACCATCAAGGGGAAGGCCGCGACGAAGGGCAACCTGACGTTCGAGCCCCTGGGAGCGAACGGGATTCCGACCGGCTCGAAAGTCACCCAGGTCGGCAAGGACGGCACCTACACGGTAACGACGACGACCGGTAGCAACGATGTCACCATCTCCGGAACCGGGAATGCGGTGGCCGACTCCAGTTACAACAAGACTACCCTCGACGTTACGCCGGGGGCCAACACGAAGGACTTCGACCTGCCGCTGCCGCCTTGATCGAAATATGAACCCCGGACTCGGTCCCAACCTGAGCGAGTCGGGGCACGAGCCCGGGGCCGTGTCTCGGCGGAGGGGCCGGTTCGTCGGACCCTCCGCGGTTTGGGAGAACTTTCCGCCGGCTCAGAAGGAGTCCGCCGAGGTCACCTCGCCCCCCGACTTGGTCCCGATGGCCCACCACGGCTGCGGGGCCACCGAGTCTTTGATGAACTTGACACTGCCGTCGCACATCGCGAGGTTCACGCCGCCCGGGTGCCGACTGCTGGCGGTGTGGGCCCCGCGGTTGCCGGCGCCCCCACCGCCGTCGTGGTTGCAGCTTATCGTGTTGGGCGTCATGACGTGCGTATACCGCGTCTGAGGGGTGTAGCCGCCGTGCCAGAGGCTGCCGACCCCGTTCGGGTCGGTCGTATAGCCCTGGCCCGTCATCCTCGCCTGGGTCATCGGGTTGATGGCCTTGCAGAGCAGGTAATAAGGGTTGGGGATGGTGATGTCACGGCCGGCGGCGGGCACGTTGAAGACCGTCGAGATCGGCTTCATCGGGTCGAGGGCGTTGTTTGTGAGCCCCTTCACCTTCTCGCTGAAGCCGGCCGTATTGCTCGTGCCGTCGGTCACGTCCCGAAATCCGAAGCATTGCGCCGCGGTGTACGAGTTGGCCTGATTCCAGCCCTTGCCCGGCCCCCCGGCGATGAACACCCCGTTGGAGCTGCCGAGGTCCTGGGTCGACGATGGCGAGGATCCGCTACAGGCGACGTAATTCGTGTGCCCCTGAGCGTTCGTGAGCCGGTCGATGTCGGACGGGCAGAGGAGGCCGTTGACCTTGGTGAGCCAGGCTGTCTGGTTCCACGTCGACTTCCAGTACGCCCCCTGGTTCAGCCTGTAGGGGGCGATGTAGACGTCGGTGAAATTGATCGCGTTGTAGAGCGCGGTCTGCTCGATGTAGGGCAGCAGGAATACGTGGGCCGAGTAATCCCCCCAGTTGTTCCCCTGGAGCTGACCCGGGGGCAGGATGCTGGTGGTGTCGTGATAGTTGTGCATCGCGATGCCCAGTTGCTTCAACTGATTGATGCACTGCGCACGCCGGGCCGCCTCGCGGGCCGCCTGGACGGCCGGCAGGAGCAAGCCGATGAGCACTGCGATGATCGCGATCACCACCAAAAGCTCGATCAGCGTGAATCCCTTGACTCGGGCATGATGGCACTGCATGAATCCCCCCCTCTACGGATTACGATGACAGTAATGACAACATGGTAACCGACGTGGGATCACTCCGCGCTCGACGCCGTCTCGAATGCGACCATACCCCCTACTTGCGCGAGAACTCAACGACTCGCGATGACGCGAGCCGTCGCGACCTGGAGTCACTGACTCCCAGATGAGATTTGGGCCGCTTCAGATCGGAAAGGATCGAGCGCACGCCACCCCGAAGCGTGATACGGGTCTCGAAGACGGATCTTATCGCATGACACGAGGGACGAAAATAAAAAAATATGGCTTCCACGGCCTCTTAAAACCTTCGTGATGCCCATATATGACTCAGGATCGCCGTTATCCCTGAAGTCATAACAGCTTCCCTCCTCATCGCGAGGAAGCGCCGGGTCCTCCTTACGAGGCGAAAAGCGACGGCCTAGGCCGCCGGGTCGAGTTCCGGGCACAATGGGGGCGGGCTAGGCGGCCGCGGATCGGAGGATGGACGCAATTCATGATCACGGACGTGTAGGCGACGGGTACGGGAAGACCGGGGCGATCTTCGCCTATTTCGTGCCCGAGCGCGCGTGGAGGACGAGGACCGCCTCGCCTGGTTTCCGGCGAGCCCGATCGGTCTCTCGGCGATGCCATGGTCGGACACTGGCCGGCCGTTGGGCTTCGCGAGGGGGTCTCGCTTACGCTGATGGAGTCAAGGCTCTGGGAAGTGCTTGAAGCATCCCCTGCCCCGCATCGCACGCAATCTCGCTTTCAGTTCAGAAGAACAATCCTCGGGCGTCTTGCCGATCCTCGCGACACTCGCGGGGCCTCGGGGATTAGCGTGACGGATTCGGAACTTACCGGCTTAGCGAACGCGGATCCCGAGCCCGACGGGGCCAAGGATCGAGTCCACCGCCCGAGGCGAGAGTGATTGTCCTGGACGCGTCGAACCGACGATGGGCCGCCTCCGGCCCGAAGTAGGAGCGGCCTCGCCCAGCGTTTGCAAAGCGACCGCTCTAAGGCCGTCGGGGCGCCGTCCCGGGCCGAAGAGGGCGACGAAATCGGAGCCCCGTCCTCGCGAGGCCCGACGGTTCGCGCCATTGAGGGGATTCCCCCTACGATCCGTCAGGCCGTCAGGCGCCCCCCCCTGGACGCGTAAGCGGAAGGACGCGTCGCGACCGAGCGGCGTGGCCAAAACCAATCGCACGGTCCTGTAGACCTCGCTGTATTCCGCCGCGACGACAGGGAGCCGGCCTGTGCGGCGACCTCGTGCGTCGAGAAGTTGCACACTGTAGTTCCCCGCGTCGCTCGCACGGGCGCGATTCATGTATATCGAGAACGTCAGAGTGATGCTGGTGATGGACGAGCCATCCTGTACATCCGGCGCCACGGCAGCGACCGTCGGGCCGTCGGTGAGCGTCCGGATGCGCACTTCCTGCGTGCGGTTGAAGACGATGTTGTTGCCCGCACCGTTCCTGGAACGGTCGATAACATTGCCCCGAGGTGAGTAGACGAACACGCCGATGTCATTACCCAGCGGGAACCGCCCCGACCGGTCGGTGCCGATCGAGTTCCGCTCGACGACGTTCCCCGTCGCATTGTCGCCGAGGATCTGGATGCCGGCGGAGAGATTTCCCGAGATCACGTTGCCTGCCCCGGGAGACGTCCCGCCGATCCGGTTGCCCGAGGCGTCGTTGATGAAAATCCCCTGGAAGTTGGCAAGCGCGGCGGTCCCGGCAGCGTTCGTGCCGATGAGGTTGCCCTGCACGACGTTGCCGGTCGCCTCGCCCGGGGGATCGCTCACGGGCTGACCATCAAAGATCGTCGCATCGTTGAATATGTGAATGCCCGCGGACGTGTTGCCCGAGATGACGTTGCCCGCGCCCGGCTCGGTCCCCCCGATCAGGTTCCGGGGGGCGCCGAGGATCAGGACCCCCTGGAAGTTGGGGACCGCCGCGTCGCCTCCCGCGTCGGTCCCGATGTAGTTGCCGAGGACCCGATTGCGCGAGGCGCCGGGGCCCGTCAGGCGGATGCCGACCTGGTCATTGCCGGAGATGACGTTGCGCAGGTCGGGCGTCGTCCCGCCGATGATGTTCTCGCCCACGTCATCGACCCGGATGCCGAAGAAGGCGTTGCCCCGATCGCGCGTCCCGGACGGGTCGAGGCCGATGAAGCTGCCAACGATCACATTCCCCCCCCGGGCCTGGACGAGGATCCCGCTGCCGCCGAAGCTGTGGATCGCCAGTCCCCGGATCGTGGAACCTCCGGCGTTGATCGTCAACCCGTCGACGATCGTCCCCGCGACAGTCCCGTCGACGGCGACGATCGGCCTGCCGGCGAAACCCGGCTGCGTCGTCGCATCGACAATCGTCGGGTCGGTGATGGCCGGGAGCGACGCGAGTGGTCGGATGGTTTGCGGTCCCGCCCCGGGGATCCGGAAGATGATCCGATCCACCCCCGGCAATGCATTGGCGGTCAGGATGGCCTGTCGCAACGAGCCCAATCCGGCATCGAGCGTGTTCGTCACGATGAGCGGGTCGATGAAGGGCTGGGTGACGGTCGTCGGCACGCTGACGGCGTTGTCGGCGGGCGAGTCATCAAACAGGCGGCTCGAGACGCTGGCTGTGTTGACGATCGTCCCGATCATGTTGGGGGTCACGACGATGGTGACCGCGACGGACTGGCCTACCGCGATGTCGCCGAGGGAGGCAATGACGCGCCCGGACTGAGAGTCAAAGCTTCCCTGGCTCGCGGAGACGAACGTCACGCCCGCCGGGAGCGTGTCGACTAAACTCACGCCAGGGGCGACATCGGGGCCGTTGTTGGTGACCGTGATGAAATACGTCAAATTCTGTCCCACGACCACGGGATCGGGGACATCAAGCATCGTGATGACCAGGTCGGCACGGGCGGCAATGGACCCGTAAAACTCGGACGTATTGTTCGCCGGGTCCGTGGCCGTTGCGGTGATGTTCGGGCTGGCAATGTCGAAGGATGTCGCGAACGAGAAGGGCGCATTCCCCCCCGAATCGGTCGTCACCCTGATGACGCCGAGGAAGTCTCGGCCCTGGGCAAAGCCATTGGTGACGGAGGGGTTGGAGAAGAATTCGAGCCGGTAGGTGGTATTCGGCGCGCTGTTGAGGAAACCAGTCACCGTCGCGAAGGGTGCGCTCCCCCCCACGACCGTGACGGCGGTGATCACCGGGGAATTCTGGAGGTTGTTGCCGCCGGCATCAGGATCGAGCGGGTCGTTCGGTGTCCCGCCCTCGGGGCCCAGGTCGATCCCCAGTTGGCGATTCGAGAAGATGGAATTCGTTAGGATGCCGTTTCCGTTGCCGGTCTCGACCCGCACGCCGACCCGGTTGAAGGCGACGACATTCCCCTCGCCGGGTCCCGTGCCGCCGATCGTGTTATTCGACGACGCGACAATGATGACACCTTCCTCGCGATTACCCAGTGGCGCGGACCCGTTGACGTCGGTGCCGACGAAGTTGCCCTGCACCCGGTTGCCCGTGCTGCTGGCGTCGAAGTAGACGCCGACCCTGACGTTGCCTGAGATGACATTCCGCTCCCCGGCGGTCGCCCCGCCGATCGTGTTGTTCGAGGCCGAGCTGATGCCCACGCCGTCGATGGTGTTGCCCAGGGCGACGGTGCCGGTGACGTCGGTGCCGATGAAGTTGCCCTGCACCCGGTTGCCCGTGGCGTTGGAGATCAAAACGCCATTACCCACGTTGCCCGAGATAAGATTCCGCTCGCCGGCCGTCGCCCCGCCGATCGTGTTATTCGAGGCCGAGAAGATTAACACCCCAGGGCCCGTGACCGGACCTGATGTGCCATTGCCCAGGGCGACGAAGCCGGTGACGTCGGTGCCGATGAAATTACCCTGCACCCGGTTGCCCGTGCCATTGTTTGCGATGGTGACGCCCTCAGCATCGTTGCCCGAGATGACGTTCCGCTCGGCGGCCGTCGCCCCGCCGATCGTGTTGTTCGAGGACGAGCGGATGGACACGCCTCTGCCATTCCCCAGGCGGCCGGTGCCGGCGACGTCGGTGCCGATATAGTTGCCCTGCACGAGGATGCCCGAGGAGCCAAGCTCGATCAGGATGCCGTCAACGTTGTTCCCCGAGATGACGTTGCGCGCCCCGGGCGTCGTCCCGCCGATCGCGGAGTTCGAGGACGAGAGCACGTCCACGCCAAACTGGGAGTTGCCCAGGTCGCGGGTTCCGGTGGCGTCGGTGCCGATGTAGTTGCCCTGCACCAAATGGCCAGTACCGTCGCGGATACTGACGCCTATTTGGTCGTTCCCCGAGATGACGTTGCGCGCCCCGGGCGTCGTCCCGCCGATCGTGGAGTTCGAGGTCGAGAACAAGACCACGCCAAACTGGGTGTTGCCCAGGTTGCGGGTTCCGCTGGCATCGGTGCCGATGTAGTTGCCCTGCACCAGGTTGCCCGTGCCGTTGAAAAAATGAACGCCATCAAGGCCATTACCCGAGATGACGTTACGCGCCCCGGGCGTCGTACCGCCGACTGTAGTGTTCGTGGTGTTGTCGGCGTACACCCCCCACAGGGAGTTGCCCAGATCGAAGGTCCCGGTGGCGTCGGTGCCGAGGTAGTTGCCTTCGATCGTGGTGCCGCCGCTGGGCGCGATCAGCTGGATCCCGTTGACGGTGAACCGATTGATTGCCAGCCCCCGGACCGTGCTTCCCCCGCCTGTGATCGTCAGGCCGTTGGCTTGCGCCGTGATGACGTCCCCGGCCAGCTCGATGAGGAGGACGGCATTGGTGCCCACCGCCAGCGTATTAGGGCGGGCATCGTCGCTCGGGTCGGGCGTCAGCGACCCCTGGGTGTAGCCGTCGATGATCACCGGATCGGTGATCGTCGGCAGGGCCGTGGCCGGTCTGATCGTGTGCACGCCCGCGCCCGCGATGGCGAAGGCAATCGTGTCGACAATCCTCGTGTTCGAGTTCGCCGCCTCGATCGCTTGACGGAACGTCAATTCGCCGTCGAGGAACCCGCCATCGTCGGCGCGTGAGACGGTGAAAGTCGCCAGCAATCGGCGATCCTCCAGGGCCTCCACCTGCATGGGATGGAGTCGCCGTCGGGATGGCTTGGATACAGGCCGAGGACCGTGGGCGTGTCGCGTCATGGCGCATCTTCCCGATTGTAGGAGTTGGGCCTCTGCCCATCACGGGTCCGCGCCGGGGCAGAGATGATGCGGGCTCGGGAAGTGTGGCAGGAGGGAGCTGACCCTTATCCACAAGATACTCGGTCGCCGGGGATTGTCAAAAGGGTCGAGCGACGCGAGCGGGCCGTGGGAGGGCCTGCCCGTGGGAATGTCGATCATCCCTCCGGAACACACCATCGGCGGGGCGAGGGGGTCCGAAGCCTTCGAGGACGCCGGGCCCGTCACAGGAGATTCAGGCGCCGTAATAGTGGTGAGGCCCGTGCGTCCGACTGCATGCGGGCGCTTGCCATCGCCGCGTGGGCGCGTCAAAATCGGTCGAGGCTGAGCGGTCGTCCCTCGACTCGGTCCTCGCACGTGGCAAGCGGATCACGGGCCGACCGGAGACGAGCATGACGACTTATGTCCAGGCCAATCGCCCCATGTCGATCACGACGCCGCTCGGGAAGGATGACCTCCTCCTGGTGGGCTTCCGCGGCAACGAGGCGATCTCGCACCTGTCGGAATTCCAGCTGGAACTCCTCGCCGAGAACGCGACCGAAATCCCCTTCGAAAAGCTCCTGGGCCAGAAACTCACCATCCACCTCTCGCTCGGCGACGGCGAGCGCCGTCACTTCGGCGGTATCTGCAACCGGGTCACCCAGGGGACGCGCGACCAGACCTTCACGTCTTACCAGTTGAGCATGGTCCCGCAGCTCTGGTATCTCACCAAGATCTCGCAGAGCCGCATCTTCCAGCAGGTCCCCGTCCCCGAGATCCTGGCGCAGGTGCTCAAGGGCCTCGACGTGGACTTCAAGCTCACCGGGACGTACGAACCGCGCGACTTCTGCGTGCAATACCGCGAGACCGACTTCAACTTCATCAGCCGCCTCATGGAAGAACAGGGGATCAATTACTTTTTCAAGCACTCGGAGAAGGGCCACACCCTGGTCGTGTACGACTCGCCCGCCGACCTTCCCGAGATGCCCGGGCAGTCCCGCGTGACCTACGGCGGCTCGGAAGAAGGGGTCCACGGCGAGAACCGGATCAGCGACTGGTCCAAGAGCCAGGAGCTGCGCTCGGGGAGCTACACGCTCTGGGACCACTGCTTCGAACTCCCGCACAAGCACCTCGAGGCCAGCTCGACCATCGTCGACGCCGTGGCGGTCGGCGAGGTGACCCATAAGCTCCGGGTCGGCAACAACAAGCTGGAAATGTTCGATTATCCCGGCGAATACGCGCAGCGCTTCGACGGCGTGAACCCGGGGGGTGGAGACCGGCCGGAGGACATCCAGAAGATCTTCACCGACAACAAGCGGACCGTCGAGCTCCGCATGCAGGAAGAGGCGACCCCCGGCCTGGTGATCCAGGGCGCGAGCACCTGCGGCCATTTCGTCAGCGGCCACACGTTCGAGCTCGAGAAGCACTACGACGCCGACGGGAGCTACCTGCTCACGAGCGTACAGCACGCGGGCAGGACCATGATGAACTACCGCTCGGGCGAGTCCGAGGAGTTCGTCTATCAGAATCAGTTCACCTGCACGCCCTCGGGCTTCGCGTACCGCCCGGCCAGGAAGACGCCCAGGCCGTTCGTCCAGGGGACCCAGACGGCCGTCGTCGTCGGCCCCCCGGGCGAGGAAATCTTCACCGACAAGTACGGGCGGGTGAAAGTCCAGTTCCACTGGGACCGCAAGGGCAAGAATGGCGCCGACAGCTCGTGCTGGGTACGGGTCGGCACCCCCTGGGCGGGTAAGAACTGGGGGATGATCCACATCCCCAGGGTCGGGCAGGAGGTGATCGTCGACTTCCAGGAGGGGGACCCCGACCGGCCGATCATCATCGGCAGCGTCTACAACGCCGACATGATGCCACCCTACGACCTCCCCGCGAACAAGACCCAGAGCGGCATCAAGTCTCGGAGCACCCAGAAAGGCACCCCGGCAAACTTCAACGAACTCCGCTTCGAAGACAAGAAGGGCTCGGAGGACATCTACTTCCACGCCGAGAAGGATTTCCATCGCGTCGTCGAGAACGATGACGACCTGAAAGTCGGCAACAACCAGACGATCGCGGTGGCGAACAATCGCACCGAGGTCGTGCAGAAGGGCCACGAAAAGGTCACCGTCGAGAAGGGGAACCGCACGGTGACGCTCGGCCGGGGCAACGACACGCATCAGCTGGAGATGGGCAACCGCGACGTCAAGATTGACATGGGCAACGACACGCTCACCATCAAGATGGGCAATCAGACGACCAAACTCAACCTGGGCAAGAGCCAGACCGAGGCCTTGCAGTCGATCGAGCTGAAGGTGGGCCAGAGCAGCATCAAGCTCGACCAGATGGGGGTGACGATCAAGGGGATGAAGGTCTCGGTGGAGGGGCAGATCATGACCGAGGTCAAGGGCCTGATGACCAATGTCAACGCCACCGCGATCCTCCAGGTCAAGGGAGGCTTGACGATGATCGGTTGACTTACGGGCCGGCGAGGACCCCGAACGGAGTGGCGGTCATTGACAGGAAACGAGCTCACGCCATGAGTCAGGAAGCGATGGTCCACGTGTCGGCGGAGAGGGCGGCCGAGGTCTGTGCTCGGTTCGCACCCGGCGAGGTGGCCATGGGCCTCCTCGGTGGGGACCAGACACCTCGGCAATTCCTCGACGTGCTGATCGAGAACGGAGAATTCCACGACGCGGTCCGCTTCCTGGCGTACGCATTGCCGAAGCGGGAGGCCGTCTGGTGGGCCTGTCTCTGCGCCCGGAACGCGTCGGGAGCGAACCCGCCCGCCTCGATCCTGGCGGCACTGAACGCCGCCGAGGCGTGGGCGAGCGACCCGAGCGAAGAGAACCGCCGCGCGGCGATGCCCGTGGCGGAGGCCGTCGGTTTCGCGACGCCGGCCGGCTGCGTCGCGGTCTCGGCGTTCTGGAGCGGCGGGAGCCTCGGCCCTGCAAACCTCCCCATCATCCCGCCCGACGAGACCCTGACGGCGCACGGCGTCTCCGGGTCGGTGATCCTCTCGGCGGTCATGGTCGAGCCCGAGAAGGCCCCCGAGAAATTCCGCGTCTTCCTGAGCCAGGGGATCGGCGTGGCCGAAGGGATCCGCCCCGTGCCGTCGCCTTCGCCGTCGCGTCCGATCGAACCCCCCACCGCGACCGAGACCCGCCAATCGCCCCCCCGCCCTCGCCTCGATTGGGAGTGATTCCGTCATGCCAATGCCCGCGGCACGTGTCGGAGACATGCACGTTTGTGCGTTGGTCACGGGCGTCGTGCCCCACGTCGGCGGCCCGATCCTCCCGCCGGGGGGCATCCCCGTCCTCATCGGCGGCATGCCCGCCGCCCGCGTGGGAGACATGGCGCTCTGCGTCGGCCCGCCCGACGTCATCGCACTGGGGAGCTTCACCGTCCTGATCAAGGGCCAGCCCGCCGCCCGCATGGGCGACCTGACCGCGCACGGCGGGGCCATCATCATGGGCTTCCCGACGGTCTTGATCAATTAGACCGGATGTGAAGCGGGACCCGGCGACCCCGGGAACAAGCCCCGTAATTCAGGGTACGGGCTAGTTACAAACCCGCTCTGCGCGAGAACCCAAGGCTAGGGTAGCCAGGGCATCAAGTTTGTAGCGCTACGATCTCCCTGCGTCCGTGCAAGCCGAACCAGAATTTTAGAATTTCAGATGCGTAAAACTCCAAAACTCCAGCTAGATCCGCCAATTTACTAGCGTCAGAGGGTAACCGAGAGGCTGGAGGCGCTGATAATGAGCCGTGTTGCCGGTGATCAACTCTAAATCATGGATGATGGCGACTGCGGCAATCATCGGGTCGCATCGGCCAATGGGTCGACCAACGCGGTCGAGATCACCGGCTATCTGCCCTGCGAGATCAGCGGCGGCCTGGTCGAAGAGGAGGATTTCTTCCGAGGCGATCACATTGCGGAAGGTCTGGATTCGGCTTGATCCCCCGACTCTCCGTAATCCCTGGATGATCTCCATCACCGTGACGACCGAGAGCGTCAGAAATCCATAAGCTTGCCGGTAGGCTGTGGCATTTCGGGTAACGGTCTGGTCGACGGCTTTAATGATTTCGGAGTAGATATCGGTGTCGAGCAGGGCCTTATTCACTGGGGCTTATCCGCCATGGCCGTTCCTCTCTAACCTTCATGGCATGCTCAACGGCCTGGTCGAGCAAATCGGCATCGTCACGCATCGCCCCGATCGATCCCAATCCGGGATTGGAAGATGGCGATTTCCACTGCCCAAGGAATAATCGGACCGCTTGAGTGACCAGATCATCGGGCGATGCAAATTGCCCGCCATGCACTGCGTCAAGGACTGAGTTCTCAACGTCTTCAGGTAAATGAATAATCATAATATGCAACTCCCTTGACTATTAGCTTAGCATACCCGCCCGAAATTGCCAAGCCTGGCCAAACACACACATGCTTGCACTCGCGGCTTACTCCTAGCCTCGAAAGCCGCTAGCGGACGACACCGGTAAAGATGAGGGGTTTCTGGTTCATCGATTCGGCTGAGCCGGACAAAACAATTCATCACGACTTCCGGCGCCGTCGATCAGGGAGGCAGAAGTGAAGGTTTTATAGGGGCAGTTTTGAAGCCGTCCCTACAAAGCCAGGAGGACGGGGAGGCGCACTCCGATCTCTTCCCGTCGCACCCCCGGCTCGCAATTCCCCCCTACTGGATGGTGTAGAGGAAGTTCCCGTCCCCATCCACGGCGACTTCGACGGACGAGATGGCCTCGCCCTGGGACATCTTCGTGAGGAACTGGGCCGAGACCTCGGGAAGCAGGGTGCGGGTCAGGATATGGTCGACGTTGCGGGCGCCGCTCTCGACTTCCTTGCAGCGGCCGGCGATGTTGTCGACGAGGTCGTCGCTGTAGAGGAACTGGGCCTTGTGGTTCGCCGCCATGCGCTGGCCGATCCGGCCGAGTTGGAGCCGGATGATCCGCTTCATGACGTCGTCGGCGATCGGATAGTACGGGACGGTGATCATCCGTCCCAGGAGGGCGGGCTTGAAGACCTTCAAGAGGTCGGGACGGATCGCTTCGGCCAGCGCGGGCGGGTCGGGCATCGTGTCGGGGTCGGCGCAGAGCTTCATGAACGTGTCGGTCCCCACGTTCGATGTCAGCAGGATGACGGTGTTCTTGAAGTCGATCTCGCGCCCCTCGCCGTCCTCGAGGACCCCCTTGTCGAAGACCTGGTAGAAGAGCTCCATGACGTCGGGGTGGGCCTTCTCGACTTCGTCGAGCAGGACCACGCTGTAGGGCTTTCGCCGGACGGCCTCGGTGAGGACGCCCCCCTCGCCGTAGCCGACATAGCCGGGGGGCGAACCCTTGAGCCCCGAGACCGTGTGGGCCTCCTGATACTCGGACATGTTGATCGAGATCAGGTTGCGTTCGCCGCCGTAGAGGGTCTCGGCCAGCGAGACCGCCGTCTCGGTCTTGCCCACCCCGCTGGGGCCGACCAGGAGGAAGACGCCGATCGGCCGCCTCGGGTCGGTCAGGTTGGCCCGCGCGGTCCGGATGCGCTGGCTGATCGCTTCCAGGCCGTATGACTGGCCGAGTACGCGCTCTTCCAGCTTCGATTTCAGGGCGAGGACGGTGCGAATCTCGTCGGTCATCATCTTGCCGGCCGGGATGCCCGTCCACCCCGAGATCACCGCGGCGATCGTCTGCGCATCGACGCAGACCTGCATGAGCGGGTTTTCCCCCTGGAGTCGGAGGAGTTCGTTCGTCCTCGCCTCGAGTTCGGCCTTGAGCGTCTCGATGTCGGGGACGGTCGCGGGCGAGAGAGAGGCCGGCGACGTCGATCCGTCGGCCCCGCCCTTGTCGGGGGCGTGCTCGCGCTCGATCCGGTCGCGGAGGCCGATGATCTGGTCGACGAGCGCCCGCTCGGCGTCCCAGCGCTCCTGCAACTGGCCGAGATTCGCCTCGGCCTTCCGGAGCTCCTCGACCGCCTCGGCCAGCCGTTCTTCGTGCCGGGCCCCGGTGACCGCCTCCCGCTCGAGGATGCCGATCTCGACCTCGAGGTTCTCGATCCGACGGGTCGCATCCTCGACGGGGGGAGGTGTCGCGCTCTGTCCGATGGCCACCCGGGCGCATGCGGTGTCGAGAAGGCTGACCGATTTGTCGGGCAGTTGCCTCCCCGACAGGTAGCGTGCCGAGAGCTTCACCGAGGCTTCGACCGCTTCTTCGAGGATGCGGACCTTGTGGTGGTGCTCGAGCGTCCCGGTGATCCCCCGCATCATGATGACCGCCTGCGCCTCGGCGGGCTCCTCGACCTTGATGACCTGGAATCTGCGCGCCAGCGCAGCGTCTTTCTCGAAATATTTCTTGTACTCGGCCCAGGTGGTGGCGGCGATCGTGCGCAGTTCGCCCCGCGCCAGGGCGGGTTTCAGGAGGTTGGCCGCGTCGCTCTGCCCGGCCTGCCCGCCGGCCCCGATCATGGTGTGGGCCTCGTCGATGAAGAGGATGATCGGCGTGGGCGAAGCCTTGACCTCGGCGATGACCTGTTTGAGCCGGTTCTCGAACTCGCCTTTGACGCCCGCCCCTGCCTGCAAGAGGCCCATGTCGAGCGTCCGGAGCGCGACGTTCCGGAGCGGTGGGGGGACGTCGCCGGCGGCGATCCGGATCGCGAATCCCTCGACGACCGCCGTCTTGCCCACCCCCGCCTCGCCGGTCAGGATCGGGTTGTTCTGTCGGCGACGGATGAGGATGTCGACCATCTGGCGAATCTCGGAGTCGCGGCCCAGCACGGGATCGATCGCGCCCGCCCTGGCCTTCTCGGTCAAGTTGACCGTGTACTGGTCGAGCGCCGGAGTCTTGCTCGGGGCCCCGGTCGGGCCGGACGCGGACTCGCCGGCACCCCGAGCCTCCGAAGGCGAGTGGCCGTCGTCTTCGCTCGAGCCGACGACGATCTTCAGCAGGTCTTTCCAGAGCGCCTCCGTGGGGAGCTTCGCCAGCTCTGGCGAGGCGTCCCGCGTCTGGCGACCGAGCGTCTCGTCCGTCAGGAGGGCCAGCAAGACCATCCCCGAGCGGACCTGGCCGGCCTGATACTGGACCGAGGCGATCACCCAGGCCTCCCGGATCAGGTGGTCGATCTGAGTCGAGAGGGTGGGAGTGCGCGAGTTACCCGTCTTGAACCGGTCGATCGCGGCGACCAGGTCGCGTTGGACACGCGCGGGATCGATTTCGTACGCGCGGAAGAGCCGGACCAGGTCGGTATTCGGGGCCTCGGAGAGCTTGAGCAGCCAGTGCTCGACCTCCACGCTCGGATTCGTCCTAGACAGGCAGAGCCCGGCCGCCCCCTGCAACGCGTCGAGGCAGGTCTTGTTCAACGTCTTGATGAGCGATCCCGAATCGAGACCCATGATGCGTTCCTCGGCACGGCGAAAAGGGAAGATCGTCTCCGGTCGAGTCAGACACCCGGCGCGAAGACGGCGTCGTCGACGTCCTCTCCGGGTCCGCTGCGCCTGAGCCAGGCATATCGGCCCAGGCATGCCCCCGCCCCCGGGAGGGAGGACAGCTGGCAATTGGGGACCTCGTCGGCCTTCAAGACGAGCTGCACGTCGAAATCGAACTCGGCGTCGACGAATAGTCTCGCCATCTGGGCCAGCGGACGGAGCGAGGCACCGCCGGGCAAGAGCTCACGAAAGTGGGCGAACGTCAGCGGCCCGACGCGGAGCCGGAACTTGCCCTGTTCGTCCCAGACGCGCCCGCCCAGGACCGTGCTGACCCCCAGCTGATTGTGAGCGCCGGAAGCGCCCAGGGTCGAGCGGTCGGCCGTCGCGAGCCGGAGCCATTGCCCGACGAACTGCCGGACCTCCACCGGCTGCCCGAAGGCGTCGCGCAAGACGTCCTCGAGGACCGAGGCCGGGCGGCGTCTCCGGGCGAAGTGGCCGGCATAGAAGAGCAAAGCCTCGTCGAGGAATTCATGCCGATCGCGAAGGCCGCGCGTCCCCAGGCCGACCAGGTGGAAGACCGATCGCGAGAAGCGGTCGTCCTCGCCCCGCTCGTAGGGGACGATGACGTGGTACTTCTCCCAGGCGCGGTAGAAGAGCGAGACCAGGCGGTGGTTGAGCAGGTCGAGGAAGGCCGCGAGGGTCCGGTCTCCCGCCTTGCGACGCTCCATGAGCAGCCTGGTGTAGAAAAGCGGAAGGACGCCCGAAGGACCGGTCAAGCCCATGAATGAGACGGTCATCGGAGGGGGAAAACCGGGCTCGGCCGCGCGTTCGAGCTCGTGGATCGAGCTGGGGGGGAAGCTCAAGGAGAGCCGCGACGCGAACCGCGCGACCTCGCGGCGCGGGGGCCCATCGCGGCCGATCGCCACCCGGTCGGGGTCGAGGCGATGGAGCAGCCGCACGGCCTGGAAGAAGTCGAACCGGAACGGCTCCTCGAAGAGCGTCTCGACTAGAGGAGGGTCCTGTCGCCGGCGCGGGGGGGCCATCGTTTGAGGATCCCTTCACGTTGCCTCGTTCGTGCCGTCAGTTGGGTGAACGAATTGATCGACGCATACAGGCCCAGGAAGCGCTCCAGGACGCTGGCCAGCAAGAAGACTCCGCTGCCGACGTAGTGGGTCTCGTCGAACTCGATCGTCACCTCCACCCCGAGGCAGACCGCGTTGCCGGTCTTCCTCCCGGTCCGTCCCGCGGTCCGTCGGCTCGAAACCCCGACGATGCCGCCGATCTGCTGCCGGGAGACGGCGCTCTCGGCATAGTCCTCGATCAGCAGGAGCTCGCGGAGCGCGTCGAGGCCATGTTCGTCGTCGGCCAACGAGAGGTGATTGAGCGCCAATCGCGAGATCAACCTCCACTGGGCGTCGCGACCGAGCGGGGGCCGGAGCGGTCGCGTCGGCTTGCGCAGGCAGCGGACCCGGCCGATCGGGCCTTGCGCCTCGAGCTCGAAATCGCCCTGCTCGCCCCCGAACGGCAGCCGGCCCGGAAGGTCGCGGTTGGTGCAGGTGGCGTGCACGGTCATCGTCTCGGCGGCGGGGGCCCTGGGGTTGAACCCGCGATCGACGAACGAGAGGAAGACTTCGGTCCCCGGGTCGTCCTTCTTCCCCGAGGGCCGTCGCGACGCGTACCACGACGTGCTCGGCGCCTGCCCCGGTCGCGCGTGCCGCGAGGAGTAGAAGGGTTCATAGGCGACCGGCTCGTCGAGGAACCCCCCCGTGCTCGTCACCTCGTCGATCGAGAAGACCTCCGTGGCGGACGTCCGGTGGACGTCGGGGACCACGCGATATTCGGTCTGGGTCTGGCTCAGCGGGATCGGCTCGGCCACGATCGAGAACAGGTTGACCACCGGGGTGCACCCGAGCCGGAAGTTTTCCGGATGGACCGTCAGGTCGTGCCGGGGTGACCTGTCGAGGAAGAATAGAAGGTCGATCGAATCGCCGAAACTGCGGCCGGCCAGCCCTCGCAATCCTACGAGGTCGAAGAAGAGGAACTTCTCGGGCAGTGCGAAG
>JAABUS010002944.1_pt1 | contig 29571 bp, 21 predicted proteins | sample 5560161 | NCBI WGS metagenome assembly JAABUS01 (sample SAMN10711885, study PRJNA513376) | rock metagenome | isolation source: Antarctica rocks | place: Antarctica: Victoria Land, Trio Nunatak nord | collected 2016-01-04
TTGCGCCGCCCGTCAGGCAAACCTTCTAAAAATTGTATAAGACTGGTCTCCATACCTTTTTTTATACTAAATTACACCACCTAAGCTTAGAATGCAACAGCCCTGCTTCAAAGGGGGAAAGCTGCACAACCGGTGCCTTTCTAAACCCAATTTATATGCTTTAGAAAGATAGCCGCCATACTTCCCTTTAAAGGGGGTTAGGGGGATGATTTTATATAGACAAGGAGAAATCCCCTCTAAATAAAAAGTTTAAACAACTTCACTAATATGTTTTGATCCGCCAAAATAATTCCAATCAAAACAAACCATTAATTTACATTTTAGCTGATGATTCTGTATAAAACAAAAAAGCGGGACAATTATTCGTCCCGTTCATTTATAAACATTAAATTTTGTAGCTTTTTGTTGGATAAAAGCGTTGCAAACCTTTATGGCTGTCCACTTCCGCCCGCAGAACCATAAACCTGGCCTGTTGCGTAGCTGGCATCACTTGCGGCCAGTTGAACATAAATTGAAGCCAATTCTGCTGGCTGGCCCGGCCTGCCCATCGGCGTTTGTCCGCCAAACATTTTTAATTTTTCCTGGCTTGCACCGCCGCTTACCTGCAATGGCGTCCAGATCGGCCCCGGTGCCACGCCATTCACCCGGATCCCTTTTGGGGCAAGCTGTTTGGCCAACGATTTTACATAGTTCATGGTTGCCGCTTTTGTTTGCGCATAATCGTAAAGGTCCGCCGAAGGGTCATAAGCTTGTTCGGATGTGGTGCCGATAATCACCGATCCTGGCTGCAAATGCGGCAAAGCAGCTTTGATGATCCAGAAAGGTGCATAAATATTGGTTTTCATCGTCCAGTCAAACTGCTCGGAAGAAATATCCAGTATTGATGCGTGTGCCTGCTGACGGCCGGCATTGTTCACCACGATATCCAAACCACCCAATTGGCGCACCGCCTCAGCTACCAGTGTTTGGCAAAAAGCTTCACTTCGCAGATCACCGGGAATGGCTATTGCTTTGCGGCCTTCTGCCTTAATCAGCGCAATTACTTCACGCGCATCCGGCTCTTCCGAAGGGAAATAATTGATGGCAACGTCTGCGCCTTCACGTGCATATGCAATGGCGGCTGCACGGCCCATGCCAGAATCACCGCCGGTAATTAAGGCTTTACGGCCTGCCAAACGGCCCGATCCTTTGTAACTGGTTTCACCGTGGTCCGGCCGCGGGTCCATCTGGCTTACCAAACCCGGCCAAGGCTGCGATTGGCCTTTGAACGGCGGTTTTGGATACTTGGTAGTCGGGTCCTGCAATTTTTGTGCTGCTGCTGTATCCAAACGTAACCCTGTTGATGATGCAAAAACCGGTGCCACGGCTGCCGCAGCCAAACTGGTTCCCAAGCCTGCAATTACCTGCCGCCTGCTGATCTTATTTTTCTCACTCATGGTAATGCTTTATTTTAGTTTATAGTTTATAGTTTATAGTTTATAGTTTATAGTTTATAGTTTATAGTTTATAGTTTATAGTTTATAGTTTATAGTTTAATAACCCTGCTTTTTAACATTGGTTTTTTTATTTGAACGGTAAATTCTATCCTTATCAACCTAAGCAAATGTTAAAATCAATAGAAACAAAATCCCTGTTTAACGCTGTTTTAAATTGATGATGCTTCTTTTATGCCAGTAAAACCTGTATGTACAAATTCGTATTTAGGTAGTTCTTTATCCGAAACAAATTCTTTTTTGTGTTGTGCCTTACCGTTTTTTAGGTGATAAAAGAAGCATCGTGAATGAATGGAAAAAGATTTAAACAGGCTTTTAGCATTCGTTAAAAAAAAGTATTTGTTTCTGTTAATATGTACCTTAAAAATTAAACTTAAATAAACTGTAAGGTTGATACAGTACTTGCGACAAAGAGGGAAATATTTAATTTAAAAAAACCTTAAAAATGAAAACTCAAAATTTGAAATCCATCTTTGCTAAAAGCCTTGTTGCTGTTGTGGCAATAGTTGGCCTAACCGTTAATGCACAAGCCCAAGATTCAAAAATGTCTAAAATCGAGCACAAAAAGATGATGAAAATGGAGCACAAAAAAGCCAAAATGTCTCAGGACAAAATGGCTAAAAAAGACAGCAGCAGTAAGATGTAAGTTGTTAAGTTGTCTAAGAGAAGGCTTAATAATAGCCGCTCTTAAACAAATTTTTAGAAATCAAGTCCCTGACTTTTAAATATTAAACTTCAATCCTTCTCGTAAGCAAACAGCTTTTATATACTGAATTTATGCCCATAAAATCTGTGTTTATATTTTGTACCGATAAAAGAAGCATAGAAAATAAATTGAATAAAATTTAAACAGGCTCTAAGTTTGTCAACTCTATCCACGGCCTGAAGGCCGTGGCAATTGAAGTTTAATGGATAGCGCCATTTATTGCCGGCAGATAAAAAGTTTATAAAACAAGGGCTAAATTGCCACGGCCTTCAGGCCGTGGATGGTAAGTAATCCAGATATGGCTTTAGCCAAAATAATCAAGAAAAAATTTAAACAGGCTCTAAATTTATTTTCGATCCTTCGATAAATTCAGGATTGATACCAATGCTTCTTTTATGCCTGTAATTTTCAATTCGGTTTTTATGCCGATAAAAGAAGCATCGTGTATTTTACTGATTTCGTAGGTGATAAAAGAAGTATTAAACTATTCGGAATAAAAATTAAACATATTTTGTGCTTTTGAAAATATCTTAAAAATACTTTTCGCAACAAATAAAGAAGTACCTATTCTAAGTAAATCGTTCATGTTTTCCAAACCGGATAGAAAGGTATCCTGCACCAAATCCTTGGCCTGATCTTGATTATTTAACCGTCGGACGGCAAAACTGTATAAATAGTCTGCGTACCTTACAACCCACAAACGAGGGTCTATTGAACGTGTTGCCGAAGTACAAAATTTGGTTTCTTTTACTTGCATAAATGCATTCCTATAAAATCTGATGGATTACAATTTGATTTCAACTTTAAAAAATGCCTTGGTTTATGGCCATTATTAAATCTTGTTCAATTTATTTTACATACTTCTTTTATCGCCTAAAAAACATAAAAATCCTATGCTTCTTTTATCGGCATAAATTACGGAAACAAGATTTATGGGCATAAAAGAAGCATTATTATTTTTCCCTTATAAATTTAAAATTGTTGTTTAAACGGTTTCTATTTCTTCTGATTACATCTTTATGTTTATCGAAAAGCCCGATTGCTGATAAACTGGATCTTTCCACAAAATCTTATAACTTTTACTAGGAATCTTATAAAGATAAAAATGGGTTTGTGGTTAAATTTGTTTATAAAACAAGCAGGTTATGGAAACTTTGAAATTCAAGACAAATATTAATTGCGGCGGATGTATTGCTGCCGTAACGCCAACGTTGAACACCTTAAAAGGCATCAACAAATGGGAAGTGGACACTACAACTTCCAACAAAATCTTATCGATACAAACAGAAAACGGGCTTACAGCAAACGAAGTTGTGGAAAGCCTTAAAAAAAGAGGTTATCAAGCACAAAAGATATAGCCGTTTTTTGGTAGCAGTCCAATGCTTCTTTTATGCCTGTAAAAACGATCCGGGTTTAATAGTTTTTAGGTGATAAAAGAAGCATTTAAAAGCATGGCTGAAAAAAATCCTACAGCTAAAAGCCAAACTAATGGTAGAGCTATTTATAATTATAAGCTTTACCATTTTTTATTAGATAAAATATAGCAGCATCAAATGAATTATAAAACTATTTTAATAATCTTTCTTAACATCATGCTGGCCTTTACTGCACAGGCGCAGCAAAACATAAAAAGTACAAGTGCCACGCCCGGAGACCATTTAATCTCGCCCGGAAAACGTGTGGTATATGATTTATTTTTGACCGATACCCTGGTAAATTATACCGGGAAAAGGGTAAAAGCACAGGCGATCAACGGGCAAATACCTGGCCCGACCTTGCGTTTTGTGGAAGGCGACACGGCCATCATACATGTACACAACCAGATGAAAGACGAAACTTCCCTACATTGGCACGGGATTTTGATCCCCAATAAATATGATGGTGTGCCTTATCTGGAAACGGCACCGATTATGCCGGGGCAGACTTATGATTTCGTGTTCCCGCTCCACCAAACCGGAACTTATTGGTATCATTCGCATACCAAATTGCAGGAACAATCGGGTTTGTTTGGCTCTATTGTGATCCAGCCTCAGCAAAAAACAAAAAAAATCGATCAGTACCGCGACAAGGTTTTACTGTTGTCTGACTGGACGGACAAAAACCCCCAAAATGTTTTGCGCCTATTAAAAAGGGGAACAGACTGGTTTGCCATAAAAAAAGGTGCCGTGCAAAGTTATGGCGAAGCCCTTAAAAAAGGTTATGGAGGTGATAAGCTGATGATGGAATGGATGCGGATGCAGGCGATGGACATCAGTGATGTCAAATACGACCGGTTTTTCATCAATGGAAAAGCAAATGTTGACCAAAACCAGTTTAAGCCCGGTGAGACTGTAAGACTGAGGATTATTGATGGATCTTCCTCCTCGTATTTTTGGGCACAATTTGCAGGGGGACAAATGACGGTAATCGCTGCCGACGGTTTGGAAATCCAACCGGTCAAGGTTGACAAAATACTGATCGGCGTTGCCGAAACTTACGATGTGCTGATCACCATACCAAAAGACGGAAGGTTTGAGTTCCGGGCGACACCGCATGACGTTTCGGGCAAGGTTTCTACTTATTTTGGAGAAGGAAAAACGGTTTTAACGCCTAATATATCCAAACTGCCATATTTCCGCATTATGCACAGCATGAACCAAATGATGATGGGCATGGCCAATATGAAAATGGGTGCCGTATCTAAGGAAAAACTCGAAAAAGCCGGTATGCTCCATGAAACTTCCAAAGGTATGGAGGGCAAAATGGGCAATGTGCAACAAGGAATGGAAATGGACGGAATGAAAATGGACGGCATGGATATGAAAGGTGATTCTTCCAACACGGACATAAAAAGCGGTTCTTCTAAATCAAAAATGGCCGGAATGGATATGAAAGGTGATTCTTCCAAGATGGACATGAACAACATGACTGGCAAGAAAATGAAGGACATCAAAGGTAAAGAAATAAAATCCAGCCCTTCTAAAATGGACATGGGCGGAATGGACGGCATGAGCGGAATGAAAATGAATAGGAAAGACGATGGAAAAGGCGTAAAAATGACGGTTCCCGGCTCGATTATGTATAGTTTGGGCGGAACGGGCAAGATTTTGACTTACGATATGTTAAAGGCAGAAGCTTCGACTGAATTAGGAAAAGACCAGCCGGTACGCACATTTCAGTTGTACCTGACCGGGTCTATGCTTCGTTACGTTTGGTCGATCAACAACAAAACCTTGTCTGAACAGGATGTTTTGTCGATAAAAAAAGGGGAAAAGGTCCGTTTTGTGATGCACAATACCACGATGATGGAACATCCGATGCACTTGCACGGGCACTTTTTCAGGGTCATCAATGCACAAGGGGAATATTCGCCCTTAAAACATACGGTAAGCGTGGAACCGATGAAAACGGTAACCATCGAATTTGATGCCACGGAACAAAAAGACTGGTTTTTTCATTGCCACATCCTTTATCACATGAATGCCGGGATGGCCAGGGTTGTACGTTATGAAAATTCGCCGGTAGATCCTTCGATCACCCAATACCGCGACCACAACCCCTTGCTCATGGAATCCAACCATCCTTTTTTCTGGGCGAGTACGATGATCCAATCCCAGGCAAATTATGGATATGCCAACGTTTCCAACGTTCGTTATTCCCTTAATTCCGACTGGCGTTTTAGCTACGATGGCCGTTACGAAGTTACGCCACGGCTAGAACGTTACCTGGATTCCAGGTTTTTTTTATCGGCATACGTTGGTGGCGAGTTCAAAAATGAGAATAAAGGCCAGGCTTTTTTTAAGAACGACCGGCAAAACGTGTTTGTTGGTTTGCGGTATCTGCTCCCTTTATTTATCCAAACGGATGTCCGGATCAGCCCAAAAGGCAACGCAAGGTTGGAAATTGGCAGGAGCGATATTCCGCTGGCCAACAGGGTCCGTTTCGGAGGGGTCTGGAACACCGACAAAGAATACCGGTTAAACGCGACTTATATCATTGGTAAAAACCTGGGCATATCCGGCAATTATGACAATCAATACGGCTGGGGCGCAGGTTTGAGGATAATTTATTGATATATAACGTGTTTAGCGATTAGCTTTTGAGGAAAAAGATTAGGAAAAATGGAGGAAAAAGTCATACAAATGACTTTCTTCTGCATTTTTTGTCACTTTGTTATCTTATATTCCAATCGCTAAACACGTTAGATTAACTTACAAATTGAAACAAAGTCATAACAGTTGTAACTTGTTTGATTTTTTTACTGATAGAAAATGACAGACTTACCAATATTGGGAACATTAAATTTCATACAAACAGGTTCGGTAAATACTGACCCGGTTGTCTTTTTACATGCAGTTGGGACAGACCTAACTATGTGGGGACAACAAATCGAGGCGATACAAAAAAAATTTCATGTAATTGCTTATGATCTGCCCGGTCATGGACTTTCCGGGAAGCTAACCTGTGAACCGACGTTTGAAAATTTTGCCAATATTATTTCGCAAGCAATTGAAAGGTTAAACTGTGGGCCTGTGAATTTAGTCGGTATTTCATTTGGTGGAATGATTGCCCAAACAATTGCAATTCAACGGCCTGATCTGGTTAAATCCCTTTCGCTGATCGGTACTGCCTGTACATTTACAGATGTGGTGCGCATTGCCTTAAGACAGCGGGCGCAATACGTAAGAACTGAGGGTATGCAAGCAATTGCCCCGTTTTCTTTGGCGCGGTGGTTTACTGCCGAATTTGCTTTACGGAGACCAGATGTATTAGACGGAATAAAGAAGATGCTTTATCAACAGGACCGGAATTTTCATGCAGATTTATGGGATACAATTTCGGGCTTGGAAACGGAAATCAAATTACAAAATCTCTCAATTCCAGCAATAATTATCGTTGGTGAAGAAGATACCAGCACCCCTATTGCTTCAGCCGTCGGTTTGGCACAAGCATTGAAAACAAATAATTTGCATCTGATTCCTGGTACAACTCACCTCACTAATTTGGAGGCTCCGGAGATAGTGAATAATTTGCTTTTAAACTTTTACAACTCAATTAATTAATTTGCAGTCAATTTCTTCTGATAAAAATCTATACTATTGATCATAGCTTTTCTCGTTTTGATTTTGTAATTTAAACTCTTCAAATACTTCCAACACCTTTCACCGATCTTTTTTTGTCGCTACCTCTAAGGTAAATCCCGCGAAATTAAAGGCGGTAACTGAAAAAATAATAATAAATTATAGCATGGAAAACAGAATAAATACGACGGTGGGCAATGAAGATAAGAATTTAGGCGGTCGCCTACCTTTGTTAAAGCCTGAGCAATTAAGTCCTAAACAGCAAGAGTTATACGACCAATTAATGGAAAAGCAGGTGCCTTGGGCGAACAAGAATGATTTCAAAGCCGCCTTAGAAGATGGCAGCTTAATTGGCCCTTTCAATTTTCACCTGCGTAGCCCGGCTTTAAGCAAGCAATATTTAGGATGGGTTGATGCAGAGTCTGCAAACTCAAAATTGTCGCCAAGAATGAGGGAAATCATTATCTTAACTGTAGGCTTTTCATGGAAAGCGGATTACGAAGCTTATGCACATTCTGCAGTTGGCAAAGCCGCAGGCCTTACTGACAGTATTATAAATTCCATTAAGGAGGGTAAACAGTCTGAAGAATTTGACTCAAAGGAAATTATTGTTTATCAATTTTCATATCAACTTGCAAATAAGCATTGTGTTGATGACCAAACTTACCAGGCAGCGATAGATGTATTAACCGAGGAAAGTGTTGTTGATATGGTTCACTTGATAGGTGCTTATCTGGCCACATCAGCTTTTCTGAACGCATTTCAAGTACCTTCTCCAAAATAATAACGATAATAGCGTCTTTGTTATGGCTAAACGCGTTAATATATACTTCTTTTATCACTAAAAAAATCAATGTGATGCGCCCTTTGAAATTGATTTCGGGCTCATGCATTGGGAAGAAAGCCAATTTTTCGTGGGTCAAGGCAAATAGGCACAAAACGTTTTAAAAACATTTTAAACATCCACTGATTTTAGAAAACAGATTTTCAACACTTAAAAAATTTGTCTATCATGAAAAAACAACTGGTTCTTTTTTATTTGCTCTGTACAAGTAGTATGGCGGCAATGGCACAAAAAACCGGCAGTAAATGATGCTCCCGGAATATCATATTTTCCAAACTATCACCCTTTGGTAGTGCATTTTCCACTGGTTTTGCTGATCGTTGCGGCCGCTATGCAGATTGGGCTGATGTTTTTTCAAGGCAAGTTAGTTGTACAATTTTATACGATTGTAGTGCTTACCGTGGTCGGTTTTATAGCCGGTGTGCTGGCTACCACTTTTTTCCACGCCCATCCCGCGCATGATGTAAACGCAAAAGCGATGGAAATATTTAAAGAACATAAAGAGTTTGCATACATCACCATTTGGTTAAGCGGAATTGCGGCAGTTTTTAAACTTCTGGGCTTATTCGTCAAAAGAAAATGGGTTGAAATAATTGCCCTTTTATTTTTGTTGGGTTCGGCGGTCACGGTTTCTATTGCCGGACATCACGGCGCGGAACTGGTTTTCAAACATGGCATTGGCCCGGAAGACAAAAAACTGGAACATGGCGACAATTGATTTTGGTCAAAACCGCATTATTATAGATTTACGGATGCTTCTTTTATCACCAAAAAAACGAAAACTTTTAATGTTGAATGATGATTTTATACTGATAAAAGAAGCATTTCCCTTATTTTAGAAACACAAACACAAGTCTTGATCTTTAACAAAAAACGATGGACACTTTAAATACGATAGCATATATTTTCCTGGCTGTCGGCGGGATATGTTCGATAATTATTATCATAGATTTATTTTCCGGCAATTTGCAGCAGATGATGGTAATGAACTTTGTATGGCCGATAACCGCTTTATACGCAGGCCTATTGGCATTGCTTGCTTACTACAAAATAGGCAGGCTTTCTACCAAAAAGGCAATGATGAAGGCCAAAATGCAAGACAAAGAAATGCCTTCCAAGCAAAAGCCTTTCTGGCAAAGCGTGGTTGTAGGTGCGTTGCATTGCGGCAGCGGTTGCACTTTGGGCGATATTATGGCCGAAACACTTTTGATTTTTGTGCCGGTAGTTGTTTTTGGGGATAAACTATACGGTGCCTGGACAGTTGATTTTGTGTTTGCCTTTGTATTGGGCATTATTTTTCAATATTATTCCACCAAACCTATGAAAAACCTTTCGCCCAAAGACGGTTTCATTGCTGCATTAAAAGCGGACACACTTTCGCTTATTTCCTGGCAGATCGGTATGTACGGAGGTATGGCCATCGCGACCTTTGTGATATTCAAGCATCATTTGCAAGCCACGACACCTGTTTTTTGGTTTGTGATGCAATTTGCCATGCTTCTCGGTTTTTTAACGGCTTATCCTGTAAACTGGTGGTTGCTTAAAAAGGGTATCAAAGAAGTAATGTAGTAGTTTTTGTTATGAGAGGGAATTAACAAAATAGCTTTATCGGAATCCAACAAAACAGAGTCTGACCTAATAGAAAAAGAATAGTAGATTTATGAAAAATAGATTAGAGCCTGTTTAAATTTTATCCAATCTATTTTCTATGCTTCTTTTATCGGCTTAAATTTGAAAAACAAGATTTATAGGCATAAAAGAAGCACGATGGTTTTTTTCGATATAAGTTTAAATAGGCTCTTGACTAACTTTGAGTATTTAATATAATAAAATGCCACAATATCATAGTGTGTGTAAATTGAGTTATAGTCAATATTATATTAATAGCCGTAAGTTGGACAACTTAACTTCGGCGTTAATAAACTATCTAAGTCCCACAACCAAATGGCCTTAATTAAGGACAACAGCGATCAAAAATTATTGGAGCTGCTTAAAGACGGTAACAAGGAAGCCTTAACAGAGATTTATGCCCGTTATGCAAAAATCCTTCTAAAATTTACTGCTCAAAGATTAAACGATGTAAGCGACACGGAAGATGCCATTCACGATATTTTTTTAAAGTTATGGCAATCCGGGGAATCCAATAGCATCATAAATAACCTGCAGTCCTATTTACCATTACCAGAAATAAGATCACTGATTTATATAGGAAGAAGCTCCGGCAGGATGAATACTTAAGTGTTGTTACATCGCTAAGTGACAATTACATACCATCAGTAGAACAATTATATCAAGATAAGGTAGTTACTGGGCATTATTGATACATACCTTGCTGAACTAAGCCCCAGGACAAAAGATATATATGAATTAAGCCGCAATGAACACCAAAGCATTGCTGAAATTGCCGTAAAGCTAAACTTATCTGAACAAACCATTAAAAATCAGCTAATAATTGCAGGGCAAACGCATTAAAAATACGATTAGTTTTTAAGGAAATATATTTCAGTTAAACGGCTGATTATAAGGGGGTTATATTTTATTTCTGATTAGTTTTTTGTATATCCATCTGACAATCAGGTAGGTACATGAAAAACAAAGCGTCTATTTTGGGTTTTTTCAGCGGAATAAAAGACCATCGTTTAGACCGGAAGAAAGAACATCAATTAATTGATATTATAGCCATTACCATCTCCTCGGTCATTTGCGGGGCGGAAAACTGGAACGAGGTAGAGATGTATGGAAAAGTCAGGGAGCCTTGGTACCGGACATTCCTTGAGCTGCCAAACGGCATACCCTCTCACGATACGTTTAACCGGTTCTTCGCCCAGCTTGACCCGCTGGCCTTTGAAACCTGTTTTAAACAATGGGTTGCTTCATTGGTGGATATTACACAAGTGTCTTTGGTCAGCATCGATGGAAAAACCATAAGGGACTCTAAGCTGAGCGGGCCAAGGTCGGCCATTCATATGGTCAGTGCCTGGGCAAATGACAACAATACCGTACTTGGCCAGCTTAAGGTTACCGATAAGTCCAACGAGATCACCGCTATCCCTAAGTTACTGGAGGCCTTGTTCTTAGAAAACAGCCTGGTCAGTATCGATGCTATGGGGTGCCAGCGTAACATTGCAGCTGCTGTTTTAGCTAAAAAAGCCGACTATTTGCTGGCTGTTAAAGAGAACCAAAAGGAACTGTACCGGAATATAGAAGATACTTTCCGTTTTAGTAAACCAGTGGGGGCAATCAGTGATATTGATGCAGGGCATGGCAGGGTGGAGACCAGAAAATGTACGGTGGTTACCGATCTTAGCCATATAGAAGACCGGGATAACTGGAAAGGGCTGAGAACGTTGGTCAAGCTGGAAAGTGAGCGATATATTAAAGCTACCGGCAAAAAAGAAACTTCAACCCGCTACTATATCTCCAGTAAAGCGGCCGCTGCGGACTATTTTCAGCGGAACATCCGGTCGCACTGGGCTATAGAAAATAAGCTACACTGGATGCTTGACGTGGTTTTTCACGAAGACCAAAGCCGAAAAAAGGCCGGCAACGCCGCTCAAAACTTCTCCCTTATCAATAAAATCGCTTTATCCATCTTAAGAAATGAAACCTCTGTCAAAATTGGTGTCAAGGGAAGAAGGCTTCTCGCTGGTTGGGATAATGACTTTTTACTCAAACTACTCAAATTTTAATGCGTTTGCCCTGGGATTGTGTTGCCCGGAATCAATTGTTACCAATAGTAGAGAACAGTTGATACGTTTTTATGAAGCAAATGGAGGTGAAATTATTAGTAAGCCGATCTACTTTTCAAAGTATTTTTCTAAAGGTGATATAACATATTCAGTACAGACCAGAAAGTATGATGAAGATATGATCAGCGGTCTTCCTGAGTTTTTTTTCCCCAACGCTATTTCAGCAGTCAGTCACTTCTAAATATGAGATCAGAGTCTTCTATTTAAATGGTAATATTTATTCCACTGCGGCAATTTTTGATGGGGAAGGGAAAGATGTGGACCTTAAATTGAACTATAAATCGGAATATTTACATTGGGTGGTTTATCGCTTGCCAGGGGATATGGAAAATAAGATTAGAGATTTTATGGATAGGGCAAATCTGAACACAGGATCGATTGATCTGCTACGGACAGAAAGTGGATATTTTTTCTTGGAGGTAAATCCAGTCGGCCAATATCTTGCACCAAGTGAACACTGTAATTATTCCCTTGAATTTGAAATTAGTGAATTTTTAAAATATGAAAGCGAAGTCCGAAAAATCTAAGAGCCTGTTTAAAATTTGTTCAATCTACTTTCTATGCTTCTTTTATCGCCTTAAAAATGACAGGCAATAGTTCCAGATTGATTTAAATTGGTGCAAACACTAAATTTTATAGGGTAAAAGAAGCATTGGTATTTTTTCTTGTATAAATTTAAACAGGCTCTAAGATATAAGTACCTTTTCAGTTATTTATTTTTCGTTTTTTTGATTAGCTTTTTTCCACGGATCAGCATTTTAATACGCTGCCGTTTTAAGGAAATTCGGGTACTTGCATTTTCGTTTTCATCCAACCGGTACCGATAACTCAAAATAATGTCGCGGTACGTTAATATGCCAATAACTTTATTATCGTTTGCAGATAATACCGGCAATACTTCTGCATTTTGTTTTGCCATCATTTCTACCGCTTTACGCAGTGTTTCATTAGTTTTGACATAGTTTTGGTTTTCCTGGGCAATTTTTTGAAGTTTTGTATTGGGATGAAACGCTGCCGTGTAAAGGTCTTGAAGCTTAACTGTACCAGTATATTCAAACTGGTCATCTACAGCAATTAAATAATTTTCCTGAACATTATTTGCCAATACCCATTCTTTTACCTCATCAATAGTGTTATTGGAGTTAAAAACCACTTTTTCATCACTCATTACCTGTGCTACGTTTATATTTTGTAAAACGTCGGGCTCAAAAGAATCAGGGGTCAAAACCCCTCTGCGTGCTATTTTTTCTGTCATGATTGTGTTTTCCATCAACAGAAATGAAACCAAATAAGCAGCCGTGCAAGCTCCGAGCAAAGGCAACAAGGCGTGAGATTGCATGGTTGCTTCCAATGCAAAAACAATACTTGTAATATATGCCCTGGAAGCGCCTGCAAACATAGATGACATGCCAATTAATGCTGCCATAGGGATGGTTATACCTGCATTTGGAAACTGATTTAAAATAAGCGCACCAATAATAGACCCGGCTGCCCCGCCTATTGTTAGCAAAGGTGCCAGCGTGCCGCCGGATGTTCCGCTGCCTAAAGCTATAGCCCAGGATAAAAATTTAAAAATACACAAAGTGCAAATCAGGGTTAAAGGCCAGGTGCCAGATAAAATACCGGTAATGTTATCATATCCCACACCTAAAGTATGAGGTGCAAAGAAGCCTATTAACCCTACCGCTAAACCACCAATTGCGGGCCACCACATCCAGTGAAAAGGTAATTTTTCAAAAGCATCTTCTATCGCGTAAACTATTTGAGTGATACCCAAAGATAAAAACCCAATAATTATCCCCATAAAACTGTAAACTCCTAAAGCGGTGTTGGATGGCATGGTTAAGTTGGGCATTGGAAATACCGGGCCCGGCTCAAATAATAAATGATGACCTGCGGCACCTGTTATGCACGCTAAAGCTACCGGAAGAATTGCCTTTGGTGAGAACTCAAATAACAACAATTCGATTGCAAGGAATACAGCTGCTATAGGTGTACCAAATATAGCCGACATACCCGCTGTTGCGCCCGCAGCTAATATAATCTTGCGTTCGTTTGCTGTAATTTTTAATAATTGCCCTAATGTAGACCCTAATGCGCCGCCGGTTGCAATTATAGGCCCCTCTGCACCGAAAGGTCCACCAGTTCCTATGGCTATAGCGGAAGATAATGGTTTCAAAAAAGTGATAGAGGGTTTGATATTACTGTTGTTAACCAGTATTTGTTCCATAGCTTCCGGGATGCCATGCCCTCTAATAGCTTTTGATCCGTATAAAGCCATTAACCCAACCAGAATACCACCTATCGCAGGTATAATAATTACCCAAAGCCCGAGATGATTATTGGCAGGACTATGAAAATCCAGGTTAAAATTTCCGTAAAAAGAAATATTGGTAACCAGATTAATAAGAGAAACCAACAATTTGGCAATTACACTGATTGCCGCAGCCACAATTACGGCAAACAAAGAAACCCTGATGATACGGCTTTTTTGAATAAACGTACTTTTACTTTGTTTCTCTTCTGTTTCAAGCTCATTTAATAATGGCGAAACGGGAATTCCATTTTTTAGATTACTATTGTTCATTAAGTCTTAAAAAAATCTCATTTAAAAAAAGCACTTTAAAGCATCAGCAGGTAATTACTTCATTTCTAATGTTTGTGCAAATATATTGCTTAAACAATACATTTTGATAATATATTCAATAATAATTACTTAATTTAATTGTAAAAACAATAAAATCAAAATCAGGTTATATCCTTATGATAACTGGTATGATTGCCGGATGTCTAATTTTCAGGAATCTTAATTACGTGCATACTGTAGATTCACACTCCCGGACAATTAATATCAATAGCATTAACTCATTTACATGGATAGCATTCGCCGGCCTCGTGCTTTTTGTGATCGGTGTTGTTTTTAATATTTCCTCTGTGAAACCAAAAGGGAAAAGAATTGACTGAAAAATTAAAATAAAAAATGAGCCTGCATCATAAAATAAGAAAATGGGGAAATGCGCATCATCCGGCATTGCTGGATTTGCTGCGTTTCCTTTTGGGTATGTTTTTATTTCTTAAAGGTTTTGCTTTTATGCAAAATATGGCCTATTTAAAGTGGATACTTGAAACCCAAGTAGCAGTAAACCTATCACCGGTCATGATCAAAACGTTGATGTTCTATGTTGCATTTATTCATATGGCTGGCGGATTGCTGGTAATGTTAGGGCTTATAACCAGGCTTGCCTCTTTATTACAATTACCGGTTGTTTTAGCAGCTATTTTTACAATTGGCATATTTCGTTCTCCATTTAATGCCGACTTATGGCTGTCTATATTTACTTCCGTACTACTGTTTGTGTTTACCATTATTGGCTCCGGGCCTCTATCGTTAGACAGGTATTTGCAGGATAAGAATTAAAAAAATCAGTTCTATGGCCTTTTTAAATTCATATCAGCAAAATTGATGATACTTCTTTTATGCCTAAAAAACAGTAAAACATAATCTGCTTTTTGTGAAAACACGATACATACACTAACTTTTTAGTGCTAAAAGAAGCATTAGGGGGTTTTTCAGAAATAAACTTAAACAAACTCTTATTATTTGTTAGCTTGTTGCCTGACTTTTCAAAATAAGATTACTATACCACAATAACTACAGTGATGAAAGAAATAAAAAACGGATGCAATTTAAATAACTGCTTTTTATGTACCTATTGCATAAAAGATTGGATTCCGGTTATCAGCCTTCACAAAAAAAACTTTGGGGTAAAAAAAGGGCAACATTTATTTAAAGAAGGCGATAAGGTAGCAGGAATTTATTTTGTTTTTTCCGGAAAAGTAAAAGTGCATAAACGGTGGGATGAGGAAAAAGAAGTCATTATACGTTTTGCCCAGCAAGGTGATGTTATTGGGCATTTGGGTTTGGGCAACAACCCTGTTTATCCGGTATCTGCCACTGCCATTGAGCAAACCATAGTTTGTTATATTGATCTGCTTTTTTTTGAATCTACTTTAAATATCAACCATCAGCTTACCTATTCTTTGATGAAATTTTTTGCGAATGAACTTCAGGAATCGGAAAAAAGAATGCGCAACCTGGTACATATGCCGGTTAAGGAACGAATTGCCCTGGCACTATTAACTTTAAAAAAACAATTTGGTGTTGATGCGGATGGTGTGATAAATGTTGAGCTGACAAGACAAGATCTTTCATCATTTGCAGCAGTTTCATATGAAACATTTTTTAAAGTAATTAATGAGTTTCTACACAATAAATGGATTGAAGTGAGCGGTAAAAGCTTTAAATTATTAAATGAAAGTATTTTGAAAGAGATTACTTTTGAAGTACAAGAAAATTAAACACTAATCAGATTTCATATTGAGTTTTTCGAAATGCTTCTTTTAGCACTAAAATTTATATAGTTTTAGATACAACTGCTACCTTCTAAAAGCACATTACAATCAAATTTTATGTAGAAGTTGTTTAAACTATTTTTCTGGTGCTCTTTTTTTGGGTTGATGCTTCTTTTATCACCTAAAAATTTGGCTCTTGGGTTTTGATTTATTGAAATCGATGCCAACACCAATTTTTACCCGGTAAAAGAAGCATAGGTAATTTTTATTGAAATTAATGCAAATACCAATTTTTACCCGATAAAAGAAGCATGGGTATTTTTTTATTCTTCAAATTTAAACGCAACCTAAAAGTTTAAACAACTACGATAAAAGAAGTATTAATGCCTTCAAAATTTTTCAACAAAAAAACCCAGCTTAAACTAAACCAGGTTTTTTTGTATGATAAAAGAAGTATTACACCAATTGTTTGTTCAACTTATCTGCTAAAACAGATTTCGGAACTGCACCAATTTGTTTATCCACAATTTCTCCGTTTTTGAAAAACAACAAAGCCGGGATATTACGGATACCAAATTTCATAGAAATACCGGGATTTGTATCTACGTTAACTTTTCCGACAACTGCTTTATCGCCGTATTCTTTTGCAATTTCTTCAACTACTGGCCCAACCATGCGGCAAGGTCCGCACCATTCTGCCCAAAAGTCAACCAAAACTGGTTTATCTGATTTCAGCACAACTTCATCAAAGTTGGCATCTGTAATTTCTAAAGCCATAATATTTATGTTTTATAATGTTTAAACAAATATAGAATAATCAATTTGCTTGCCGTAGTCACTCACTGACAATCTGACAATATGTAAACTATTGAATTAAAAATATTTTTTTTAATTACTGAAGAACAAAAAGTAGCAGTTTATTATATTTTACGATTGATAGCTAATTGGAAACATAAAGCTTCGATAATTTCTTCCTGCTTGCTATCATCTATTATTTGTCCGTAATGATGAGATAATCGTTGTTTATCTATAGTTCTAATTTGGTGGCACAGTAAGATAGATTCATTAGCCAAACCGTAATTACCGGCTACTATCGAAGCTTCATTCGGGTAAATATTTCTTCCGGATTTTCGGCTGGTTATAGGAATAACATTTACAATATTAAGAACTTCGTTAACTGCATCTTCACTGATAACTAAAACTGGTCTCGATTTTCCCTGTTCAGAACCTACAACAGGATCAAGATTGGCACGAAATATATCCCAGCGTTTTACTTCTTTATAACTCATGATCTACGATTGCAAAATCATCACTTACTTCTTTTATATCGCTTAAATATAAGGGATCAGACGAAGCTTGTTTCATAAAAATCAACTTATCTATTTGGGTTAATTTTTTCTTATCTTCAACAATAAACTTTAAAGCTGATATACAAGTTTCCGCAATTTCAATTAGTTCGGTTTTGGATATATAACCGTTCTTAACACTTTCTTTTAAAATAATTTTAACGTCCTCGATCGGTATTTCACTAGAACTTCTCGGACTAAAACCTCCCTTTGAAGTAGGATACCGATTTCTTAGGGATGTAGCACTAATATTCCAGGTAGCTTTTCCAAACTCAATTTTGTGACCATTTCCCAGTTCAATCGTTTTTTCAACTTTCATATTGTCAACCTTATATATATGTCAATAATAAGAGCCTGTTTAAATTTTGTTCAATCTATTTTCTATGCTTCTTTTATCACCTAAAAAAAACATAAAAACCGATGCTTCTTTTATCGGTACAAAATACAAAACAAAATTTATAGGCATAAAAGAAGCATTATAGATTTTCTGGTATAAATTTAAACAGGTTATTAATTTTATTAATTTAAAGTAGCAGGGTTATTAGTTAAAACCCTGATACTATCCAAAAAATCATCCGCCGGGTTTACTTTAAAGTTTCTCGAAGGCATTTCTACTGTAATCGCTTCCTCTTTATCTTTTACCTGAAAACGCAGCACGCAGTTTTTAACTGCATATTTTTGATTATTAGCTTCTACAAGTTCCTGCAAATCATTTAACAAATGACCAGAAAGTTCGTTCAGGTTTAAACTGATAGTGATTGATTTAGTTAACTTATCACGCAGTTCGGATAGGAGCTGCATTTGAGAAATACGTAGGTCCCAGTTGTCTTTTTGCTTAAATTTTTCTTCAATATTTCCTTTCACCTGCAAAAAATAACCATCAAACAGCAGGTTTTTAAATTTGATATAATCATCGCCAAACAAGGCAAATTCATAAGAATCATTGTAATCTTCCAGCACAAAAGTGCCAAAAGGGTTTCCGGTTTTGGTCATTTTATGCTGAACATTGGAAACTAAACCGCCGATACAAATTTCCGGCCTGCGTTTTAGGTCGTTAAAAGAAGCAATCACCTCTTCGCCGCCTTCGCGGTTTTTCATTTTCTGGACCAGCTTCAAATCAGCAACAGAAGAATTGCAAAATTTTTCCAGTTCGAACTTATAATTATCCAGCGGGTGGCCGGTAAGATAAATCCCGATCAGGTCTTTCTCATATTTCAGCTTTTCAATCAGCGGATATTCATCGCCTTCCGGCATGGAAGGTTCGGGGATAAAAGAAGCATTGGCACCTCCAAAAAGCGAAACCTGCGAACTATTTTCAGAGTGCTGATAGTCATTTCCGTATTTGATCAAACGTTCCAAACCTGTCAGGATCCCGTTTTCCGTCTTCATAAAAAATTGGGAACGCTTCAACCCAAAGCTGTCAAAAGCACCACTATAAACTAAGTTTTCGCAGGATTTTTTGTTGACCGAACGATTGTTTGACCGGCGCGCAAAATCATAAATCGAAGTGTACAGGCCATTTACATTACGCTCTTCAATAATGCTTTCCACAGCTTTTTCGCCAACGCCTTTTATACCGGCTAACCCAAAACGTATTTCCCCATGACTGTTTACAGTAAAAGTTGTGGAAGATTCATTCACATCCGGGCCTAAAACATGAATCCCCATTTGCCGGCATTCATCCATAAAAAAGGTAATCTTCTCGATGTTGTTCTGGTTATTTAACACCGCCGCCATGTATTCGCCCGGATAATGCGCTTTTAAATAGGCAGTTTGATAAGCTACAAAAGCGTAACAAGTAGAATGGGATTTATTGAAAGCATACTGCGCAAAAGCTTTCCAATCGTTCCAGATTTTGGTGAGTTTATCTTTCGGATGGCCTTTTGCCGTGGCTCCTTCCACAAACTGACTTTCCATTTTATTGAGTATCTCGATCTGCTTTTTACCCATCGCTTTCCGTAAAACGTCGGCATCACCTTTACTAAAGCCAGCCAGTTTCTGCGATAAAAGCATCACTTGCTCCTGATAAACCGTTATGCCATAAGTTTCTGCCAGATATTCTTCCATATCCGGCAAATCATAGCTAATCGGCTCTAAACCATGTTTCCGTTTGATAAAATTCGGAATATATTCCATCGGTCCCGGGCGGTACAATGCGTTCATAGCGATCAGATCCTCAAACTTATCGGGCTTCAATTCGCGCATGTACATCTGCATCCCGTCGCTTTCAAACTGGAAAGTTCCGTTGGTATTTCCGGCCTGATAAAGATCATAAGTCAGCTGATCGTCCAGCGGCAATTCATCAATCGGAATATCAATATTGTGGTTCAGTTTGATCATCCGCAGCGCATCTTTCAGGATCGTTAGTGTTTTTAGCCCCAAAAAATCCATCTTGATCACGCCTGCATCTTCCACCACTTTACCATCAAACTGGGTAACCAGCAAAGTAGATTCTTTGGAAGTGGCCACCGGCAAAATATTGTACAATGCTTCCGGCGCGATGATGATTCCGGCTGCGTGCACACCCGTATTCCGCACAGAGCCTTCCAGCTTCTCTGCTTCTTTTAGCACCTTAGATTTGAGGTCTTTCCCTTTCAGGATTTCCTGCAATTCCGGTACTTGCTCAATTGCTTTTTTTAGGGTGATGCCAAGCGTTTCCGGCACCAGTTTTTTGATGCTGTTTACTTCGGAAAGCGGCATATTTAGTGCGCGGCCTACATCCTGAATACTCGTTCGCGCCGCCATCGAGCCGTAAGTAATAATCTGGGCAACTTGATTTTGCCCGTATTTATCTACCACATAATCAATTACTTTTTGCCGGCCTTCATCATCAAAATCCGTATCGATATCGGGCATGGATTTACGGTCCGGGTTGAGGAAACGCTCGAACAGCAAATTGTATTTAATAGGATCGATATTGGTGATGCCGATACAATAAGCCACCGCAGAACCCGCGGCCGAACCACGGCCCGGGCCAACAAAAACGCCCAGATCCCGACCGGCTTTGATAAAATCTGCTACGATCAAAAAGTAACCGGCAAACCCCATCGTTTTAATAGTAAACAATTCAAAGTCAAGTCGTTCCTGTACTTCCAGGCCAATTTCGTGATAGCGTTCCTTGGCACCTTTATAGGTTAAATCTTTCAGGTATTCCCATTGGTTCAGCACATCTGCTTCTGCTCCGTGATGTATTTTAAATTCTTCCGGAACGGGAAAATTCGGCAGTAAAATATCACGCTTCAATTTAAGGTGATCGATCTTGTCCACAATCTCGTTCGTATTATCCAATGATTCCGGGATATCGTTAAAAAGCTGACCCATTTCGGCCTGCGTTTTAAAATAAAACTGATCGTTCGGGAAACCAAAACGATAACCTTTTCCGCCTTCTTCATCCGTTGCAATCGGTGTGCTTTGCATGTCGCCGGTATTTACGCAAAGCAAAATATCGTGTGCGTTGGCATCTTGCTGATCGACATAATGCGAATCATTGGAGCATATTACTTTTACCGCATGTTTTTTGGCGAAACCGGTGAGCACATTATTAATTTTAATCTGCTCCGGGATGTCGTGCCGCTGTAACTCGATATAATAATCTTCTCCGAATAAATCCAGCCACCATTTAAATTCAGCTTCTGCCTCGGCATCAGAGTTCTTTAAAATCGCTTGCGGCACAGAAGCTCCGATACAACAGGTAGTCGCGATTAAACCTTTATGATATTTCAGGATCAATTCCTTATCGATGCGCGGCCATTTGCTGTACAAGCCTTCAATATAACCCAGCGAACACAGTTTGATGAGGTTTTTGTAGCCTTCAGCATTTTTGGCTAACAATAATTGATGATGGCGAACATCTTTTTTATCTTTTGTAAATTGTTTTTTATGACGATCATCTACCACGTAAAACTCGCAGCCCACAATCGGCTTCACATTATGTTTTCCGGCTTCGGCCACAAACTTAAAGGCACCAAACATGTTTCCATGATCTGTGATGGCCATGGCTTTCATGCCATCAGCAGCAGCTTTTTTAAAAAGTTTGGTAACGTCGGCAGCGCCATCCAGCAACGAAAACTGGGTGTGCACGTGTAAATGAGAAAAATCGGGCATAAAAGAAGTATGTGCCGCAAATTTACCAAAAACTATATTTGCAGTACCTGAATGTTGAAAAGCTACTTATAAAATGACATTGTATTCTGTATTTTACAAAACTATTTTAGATCCTCAGGGTGTTTGAATTTATATGAGACCATTAATTATGAGCAAAATAGATTATAATAATGCTTCTTTTAGCACTAAAAAATAGGTGTTTGATTTATCTCTCCATAAAAAACATAGAAACATTACTGTTTTTAGTAGGGTAAAAGAAGCATGAAAAAAAGCTGAATCAATTTTTAATAATCGCTCAGAGATTATTTAAAGCAAATTCTGTTTGTGTATGTTTGATAAAAATAATATTAACCAGCAATAATACCTTGGAAAAATACGGACGCAAATTTCTTAAGATCGTACTTTGGATTTTAGCAAGTGTAATCGCACTTATTTTACTTGTTGTTGTGTTGATACAAGTACCTGCGGTACAAAACTTTGTTAAAGATAAAGCAGTCAGTTATTTAGAAGGCAAGATACACACACCTGTTCGTATCGGTCATATTTCTTTGGAATTTCCAAAGTTGCTTGTGTTGAACGATGTTTATTTTGAAGATCAGAAAAAAGACACTTTGTTAGCTGGTGAAAAACTTAAGGTTGACATTACCATGCTCAAGTTGCTGCATAATCAGGTAGAAATAAACGAAATAAACCTGCAAGGCATTACTTCACACATCAACCGCACTTTGCCCGACAGTGCTTTCAACTTCACTTATATTATCAAGGCTTTTGCAAGTGGTCAGAAAAAAACCCCAAAGCCAACTGATACAGCCTCAATGAAGTTTTCAATCAGCAAGATTAACCTTGACCGGATTAAAGTTAAATACAAGGATGCGGTTTCGGGTAATGATGTTGCTTTTTACCTGGGGCACTTTGACACGGATATCAAAAACTTTGATATGGATAAGATGAAATTTACTGTTCCGAAAATGACCCTTTCGGATGTAAATGCCCGTGTGATCCAACATAAAGTTGCTACCGCAGCCACCGCAGCTGCAACGGATACCGCTTCATCTAAACCCATAAACCTCGACTTAAAATTAGGCATCATTGATTTGTCTAAAATTAAAGTTGATTATCAAAACGAAACAAACGCGCTGAAAACCAAAGTTGACCTGGGCAAGTTTTTGGCAGAGCTGGACAGTATTGATATGAAAAAACAGCGCGTGGTAATCAGAAATATTGAACTGAACCAAACTAAGGCAGTAATGTCAACCGGCCGACCTTCTACCGCTGCTGTTGTACAAACCAATGTGAAAGAAGCAACCAAAAAAGCGGTTGATAAAGACACCACCCAAAAAACTGCTGCGGAAGAAAAAGGCTGGACCGTAAAGTTAACCAAAGTTGCTTTTGCCAATAACGATATCCAGTTTGACAACAATGCCCAAAAACCTGCTGCCCGCGGCATAGATTATATGCATCTCGGCTTAAAAGGTCTAACCGTAAATGCTGACAGTATTTTATACAGCCCAACTACCATTTCCGGTAAGATCAACCAGTTTGCCTTTTCTGAGAAAAGCGGTATCCAGGTAAAACAGTTCCACACACTGTTTTTATATGGGCAAAAACAGTCTTTCTTCAAAAACCTGTATTTGGAAACCCCGGGAACGATTATCCGCGATTACATTGAAGTTAGGTATCCTTCCATATCAAGCCTTAGCACTAACCTGGGGCAATTGCAGTTGAACGCAAACTTTGCCAACAGCAAATTGGCTTTTAAAGATGTGCTGAATTTTGTACCTACACTTGCAACAATGCCTCCGTTTAAAGGCAATGCAAATGCCATTTTAAATGTGAATGGAAAAATTACGGGCAGGGTAAATGATCTGACCATTCAGAATTTGAACATTAGCGGGTTGGGCCAAACCAAAATTGCTGCTTCGGCACATTTAAAAGGTTTGCCTGATGTAAACAAAGCCTACTTTGACCTCAACATAAAAGATTTTAGTACAACCGGCCGTGATATTGCCGGTTTGGCACCAGCAGGTTCAATTCCGGCCAGTGTTCGTATCCCGGATTTTTTAGCTTTAAAAGGAACGTTTAAAGGAAGTATCAAAAACTTCAATACCAACATGGCACTGCGCTCCAGCTACGGCAATATCAATGCCATTGCCGGTATGAAAAGCGGCAGTAAAAAAGGCAGCGAAGTTTACAATGCAGATATTAAAATGGACAATTTTAATGTTGGGAAACTGATTAAACAAGAAAAAACAGTTGGCCGGTTAACACTGAACGCTAAAGTAAAAGGTTCCGGAACAACTGTAAAAAATGCCAATGCAACTTTATCAGCAGATTTAATCCGTGCTGATGTGAAAGGATATGTTTACCGGAATTTAGTTTTGAAAGGGACGGCGAGAAACGGCATCATCAACACAACGGCAAGGATGAAAGACCCGAACATCAACTTTGCGCTGAATGCCAAAGTGAACATGGCCAATAAATATCCCGCCATCAATGCCACACTAAATTTAGACAGTATCAATCTACAGCGTTTACATTTTTCAAGTACCGCACTTCGTTTACATGGTAAAATTGTGGCTGATATTGCTACCGCTGATCCGGATTACCTGAACGGAACAGTGCAGATCACTAATTTATTGGTGGTACAAAAAACACAGCGCATCCAATTGGATTCGATCAGCATTGCATCTACCGCCAATGCAGACAGTTCTACGTTGAAAATAAAATCGCAGATACTAAGTGCCCGAATGGCCGGAAAATATAAACTGACAGAAGTTGGAACAGCATTGCAGGCAACTATCAACAAATATTATAATACAGGCGGAACAGCGACGAAACTAAAGTATTCCCCGGAAAATTTTACTTTCCAGGCAGTCATCACCAAAACCCCTTTATTAACCCAGTTTGCCCCTGATTTAAAACAATTGGACCCGGTAAGATTGAATGGGCATTTTAACAGTGATGCCGGTGATTTGACGATAAACGGAGAAATTCCAAATACGGTTTACGGTGTTAATGTGATCACTAATTTAAAATTGGCCATCAACACAGGTAACAATGCGTTGAATTATAAACTTACGGTTGATAAAATTGCAACGTCATCTATACAAATGTTAAACACAAGTCTAATCGGTAATGCACAAAATAACAAACTAACTATAGATGTAAGTGTAAAAGATAAAAGCCTGAAAGAGCAATACAAGATTGCTGGTGTGCTAAATGCTTTGGGCAATCAATATGAATTCCGCTTGCTGCAAAATGGTTTGGTCTTGGACTACGATCCTTGGACAGTTAGCGCAGACAATGCTTTGCAATTCGGGGCAAAAGGTATTTTGGCACATAATTTTAACATTAACAACAATAGCCAAAAACTTGGTATCAACAGTACAAGCACAACCCTGAACAGTCCGGTTGCGGTTACCTTTCAAAATTTTAAGATTGAAACTTTAATCCAGATCGCCGAAAAAGATTCGTTAGATATTGGCGGTACCATCAATGGAAATGCGCTGGTTAGTAATTTTGCCAAAAGCCCGGTTTTTACTTCTGATCTGAATATCAAAAACTTCAACTTTAAAGCTGATACTTTGGGTGATATTGCGGTCAAAGTGAACAATCAGCAAGCCAATACTTTTGCTGCAAATGTGGATATTACCGGAAAAGGCAACGAAGTAAAACTAAATGGTTTATATTACACGAACCAACCGAACAACAATATTGACCTTAATTTGAATATTATAAAACTAAACATGAAGAGCATTGAAGGCTTTACGTTGGGCAGCTTACGCAATACTACCGGTGACCTTAGCGGACAACTAAAAATCGCCGGTTCCTCTGCTGCACCTCAAATAAATGGTGATGTCAATTTTAACAAAGTAGGTTTTAATGTTTCTATGCTGAACTCTTATTTTCGGTTAGACAACGAGAAGATCAGTTTTAACAGTGCTGGAATAGCTTTTAACAATTTTGCGCTTGTAGATTCTGCCGGTAATAAAGCAACCATAAACGGAGCGGTTTACACCAAAACTTTTACCGATTTTAAGTTTGGCCTGGATATTACCGCTAACAATTTCCAGGCAATCAATTCTACCAGAGAAAATAATAAGCTTTTTTATGGCAAGTTATTTTTAAATACACGGCTTAAAATCCGCGGAGATTTAAGCAAACCTGTAGTAGATGGCAATCTGGTGGTGAATGACAGAACAGATATGACCATCGTTTTGCCGCAAAGTGATCCGGGAATTCAAGACAGGAAAGGTGTAGTTGTTTTTGTAAACCATAGTGCGCCAAAACTGGATTCTATCCTCTTGGCTAAACAGCGTGATTCTGTTGCTAAATCTGATATTACCGGGATGGATGTCACTGCTAATATCACCATCAATAAAAACGCTAATTTCAATATTGTGGTGGATGAAAGCAATGGCGATATAGTGCACATTAAAGGAGAAGCACAACTAAATGCAGGTATAGACCCAAGCGGAAAAACTAATTTAACAGGAACCTATACAGTTAATACTGGTTCATATTCTTTGGCTTACGGACCTGTAAAACGCGATTTTACGTTTAAACAAGGCAGTACCATTACCTGGACGGGCGACCCGACTAGTGCTAATATTGACCTAACAGCAGTTTATGTTGCTAATGTGCCTCCTATTGATTTAGTGGCGGATCAATTAAGCTCGGAAACAGAGCAAACAATGTACAAGCAAAAGCTCCCTTTCAATGTGAACCTAAATTTAAAAAATGAGTTATTGAAACCCACCATTAGCTTTGATATCATCCTGCCTGATAGTAATTACACTGTTTCATCTGAGGTGGTTAATACCGTAGATGCAAGGTTAGCCCAGATCAGGCAAGATCCAAATGAGCTGAATAAGCAAGTTTTGGGAGTACTTGTTTTAGGGCATTTTATTGGTGATAACCCATTGCAAAGCTTGGGCGGAAGTACAGGTGTCCAAGGATATGTACGTAACAGTGTAAGTGGTTTATTATCTGATCAGTTAAACAAGCTGGTAGGAAATTCTATCGCTGGTGTTGATTTAAATTTTGGGTTAACTTCCGGAGAAGATTATTCTACGGGTACAGCACAAAACAGAACAGATTTGAATGTAGCACTATCTAAAAAGTTTTTAAATGACCGGCTAAGTGTTTCTGTAGGAAACAATTTCAACTTGGAGGGGCAGAATCAACCCGGACAGAAAGCAAGCACGATTGCGGGCAATGTTACTGTTGGTTACAAACTGACTAAAGATGGGCGTTTTGCTTTACGCGCTTATCGCCGGGATGAATATATTGTGATCCAGGGCCAGGTGGTAGAAACCGGGATCGGGTTTTCTTTTACAGTTGATTACAACAAGTTCAAGCAGATTTTTAAATCATCAGAACAATTAAAAGAAATGCGCCGCCGCCTGAAAGAAGACAAGAAGGAAAAGAAAGAACAAACTACAAATTAAAGCTATGATCAAATCTATAAGGTATTTATTGTTTATTGCTATTTTTTTAAGCGCTTGCAGCAACACCAAATACCTCACCGGTGGACAAAAATTATACGTAGGCGGTAAAATAAATATCAAGGATAAAGACCTGAAAAAGAATGACCGTGTTGCTTTAACCTCTGAACTAACAGGTTTATTACGGCCAAAACCAAATTCCAGTTTTCTGGGGTTACGCCCAAAACTTTATCTCTACAATATCACCAAAACCACCAAGAAAAAAGGGCTTAAACACTATCTACATTCTAAAGGCGAAGCCCCGGTTTTAATAAGTGCAGTTGATTTGGACAAAAACAGCAAAATTATAGTTAACAGGTTACAAAATGAAGGTTACTTCCAGGCACAAGCTACAGGCGATACGGTTAGCAAAAACAAAAAAGCAACGGCCATTTATACCGTAAATACCGGACCGGGTTATACGATTAAAAAAGTAACCTTTCCGACCTCAAACAATAGCCTCGATACGGCTATTGCAGGGATTGCTAATAAAAGCTTATTAAAGGTCGGGGATAAATATAATTTGGATGTTATCAAAGCAGAACGAGACAGAATTGACGTTACCCTTAAAGAAAAGGGATTTTATTATTTTGCTGCGGAAGATTTAGAAGCTCATGTTGATAGTACAAACATCGGAGATCATCAGGTAACTATTGATATGCAAGTAATCAATACTACACCTGGCAAAGCACGCGATATTTATAAGATCAACAACATATACGTTTATCCCAATTACTCCTTGCGGGATACTTCTTTAATGTTGGATAAAGCTGTAAAATATGATACTTACAACGTAATTCAAAAAAGGGTGACTATAAAACCTTTTGTATTTAAAAATACAGTTCAACTAAAGCCTGGAAATGTTTATAACCGTACCGATCATAACAAATCCTTAAATAAGTTTATCAATCTGGGGCCTTTCAAATATGTAAAAAATCGTTTTGAAGATGTTTCTACAGATTCTCCCAAGCTTGATGTTTATTACTTCCTAACTCAGTATCCTAAAAAATCGTTATCTGTAGATGTGCTGGGACGTACTACTTCTGCTAACTATAATGGTGCGCAACTCAACCTAAATTTTCGTAACCGCAATACTTTTAAAGGTGCAGAATTATTAACGGTAACCTTGTCCGGAAGTACAGATGCACAAGTATCAAGTCAGTTTGGTGGTGGCCACCCGTTAACACAAGTAGGTATACAAACTACATTATCCTGGCCACGGTTTATCAGTCCGTTTAAGTTTAAAAATGACAACGCTTACATTCCGCATACCAACTTATCGGTCGGATATTCTATTGTAAATCGTGTTGGATTGTATAATTTGAGCTCTTTTAATGGTTCATTTGGTTATCAATGGCGGGAAAACACGCACAGATCACACGAATTGAATTTTTTGACAGTCACTTATGTTAAGCCAACAAATGTGACTACACTTTATACTAATAACGACTTATACAAAAATAACCCTTCTTTAAAACACGTAACTGATCCGCAATTTACTTTTGGGCCATCGTACAGCTACACTTACACCAACACAACAGAAACCTATCGTACCAATACGGTTTATTATAATAGCAGGATTAGTGGATCAGGAAATATTATTGGTTTAGCAACCGGAGCAGATACGTTAGCACCAAGGGGAGAAAAAGTAAGAAGAATATTTAATACGCCATACAATCAATACGTCAAACTGGAAAACGAATTTAGATTTTTTCATAAGATTAGCAGCACCAGCCAAATTGCAGCACGTGTTATTGCCAGTGCGGGTTTACCTTACGGCAACTCCACGATTTTGCCCTACAGCCAGCAGTTTTTTATTGGCGGACCGAATAGTTTACGTGGATTCAGGGCACGCTCAATCGGTCCCGGATCAGTTGATCCCACACAATATAGAACTACGGGAAGTGGCAATGGCTTTTTAGCAGATCAATCAGGTGATATCAAACTGGAAGCTAACTTAGAGTACAGGCCAAAATTATTCAGCATTGTTTATGGTGCTTTGTTTGCCGATGCCGGTAATGTATGGAATGCAAAACCACATCAGGCAGGCGGAACTATCGGACCAAACTTTTTATCACAAATGGCTGCCGATGTTGGTTTCGGCTTGAGATTTGATGCCAGCGTATTGGTTTTACGCACAGATCTTGGTTTCCCAATCCTTAAACCTTATACCGCAACTGCTACCACAAACAGCAATAGTCCCGTTTTTAACCTGGCTATCGGTTATCCTTTTTAACCTAAATTTATGCCGATAAAAGAAGCATTCATAAAAACGTGTTTAAGCTGTGGTTTAAATTCAAAATCATTGCTGTCCGGTAAAATCTGGGTTTGATAAAAACAATTGAATTTGGTGAAAATACGTTGACTTTTTGATTATACGCAAGAAGTAACCCCTACCCATCAAATAAGGAGGCTTGCATGACTAGTTTA
>JAABUS010002945.1_pt1 | contig 29553 bp, 12 predicted proteins | sample 5560161 | NCBI WGS metagenome assembly JAABUS01 (sample SAMN10711885, study PRJNA513376) | rock metagenome | isolation source: Antarctica rocks | place: Antarctica: Victoria Land, Trio Nunatak nord | collected 2016-01-04
AAAATATTAGATAATTAATATTAAGATATAATTTGCATCTATAAGCGTGCTAGATGCTATTAAAAATATTAAATAATTAATATTAAGACATAATTTGCATCTATAAGCGTGCTAGATACTATTAAAACATTAAATAATTAATATTAAGATATAATTTGCATCTATAAGATCTATAGAGTCTATAGATGCAAATTATTAATAAAATGCATTATTTGCACCTATAGACTCTATAGAATCTATAGGTGCAATTTAATTATTTTCTTCGTAAAAAGTAGTAATGCATTACTATAATGCATTATCTTATTATAATTAAATAATTAAATACTATTAAATATATATAGACTATATATTAATTATTAATAATTATAATATAATTATTTAAATAGTCTTAGCGATTTGGGTCGATTTTTCGAGTCGAATTTTGATTTTAACCCTAGAAATCGACTCAACTCGACTCGATTTTCGATTCCAACTTTAGAAATCGATTCGTCAAGACTTTCGAATCGAATTAACTCAAATCGCCAAGATTCGAATCGATTAATCGACTCGAACTCGATTAATCGACTCGACGCGATCAGTCTAGATACTATTAAAAAAAAAAAAATCTTTGTTATTTAAACAAAATTTAAGCAAGATTTAAGCAAGATTTAAGCAAGAGTAAAGATATTTTTTTTTTAATATTAACAATTAGAAACAACGCTATTAGGAACTAGACTTGAAATCTCTATCAAAGAGATATCTAGATTAATAACTAGATAAAACTTAGATCTATACTAGATTTAATATACAAGACGAAAGACAGAAGAGAAAAGAGAAAAACAAGACAATATTAACTATATAAGATTGTAGACTTTATATTTAGCAAGAATTGACTCAAATTTAATCTAGTTTAATTCAAATTTAATTAAGATCGAACTTAAAAAATTAAGCAAAATTAAGACGAAAAGTTGTTTAATCAACAAACGTAATTAACAAATTGTTAATCTAATATTATAATAGTAGTTTCTCTCTATAAGACAAAGCTCTTGCACAGCAATTAAACAATATAACGAATTGTTAAAAAATTAAAAAATTAAGAGTCGAAAAGATTTTAAGAAGCAAAATAAAATAAGACAAGATAACTAAATTTATTAAACTAGATAAAGACAAGATAAGACAAAAGCGAAACAAGATATTTGAGTTTATTAAATTAAGTTAAAACAAAAAACGACAAAGACAAAACAAGATATCTAAGTTCAATAAACTAGACAAAGTAAAAAGAGAAAATCTTTGTTATTTGAGCAAGATTTAAGCGAAATTAAACAAAATTAAATTAATTAAGTCAAAATTGAACGCGTTTAAAGTAACGAGATACTATTAAAACAAGACAAGAAAATCTTTGTTATCTAGACAAGATTTAAGCGAAACTTAGTATCTAGATTTATTAAATTAGATAAAATAAAACAAGAAGATCTCTATTATTTAGACAAGATTTGAGCGAAATTAGATTATCTTAATTAAGATTGAGCGCGTTTAAAATAACAAAATACTTTCGAAACAAAACAAAAAAATCTTTGTTATCTAGACAAAATTTAGACGAAACTTAATATTTAAATTTATTAAATTAAATAAAATAAAACAAAAAAATCTTTGTAAGATTTGAGCGAAATTAGATTATCTTAGCTAAGATAAAGCGCGTTTAAAGTAACAAAACACTATCGAAACAAAAGAAAAAGATCTTTGTTATTTAGATAAGATTTGAGCGAGATTTAGATAAGATTTGAGCGAAATTTAATTATTTTAGTTAAAGTTAAACGCGTTTAAAGTAACAAAATACTATTAAAACAAAATAAGAAGATCTTTGTTATCTAGACAAGATTTAAGCGAGATTTGAACAAGATTAAAAACACTATTTATTTTTTTTGACATTAATAGTTAGAAATAACACAAAATATTATATATAATCTCTTAATAATAAGATTAATTAAATAATATTTATTAAGAGTTTGTTAACAATTGTTTAAAAAATTAAAAAAATTTTAGATAAAATTTTTTTTTTTTTAGTTAACATAGTACTTGAGCAAAACAAAGCTAAAACGTCTATTATATTTAAAATTTAAAATACTATTAATATATCAAAATCTTTTGTTATTTTTAACAATAATAGATTTACAAAATTCTTAACGTTGTCTAAAAAGAGAATTGATAACAATATAACTAACAAAGATAGTATAAAAGACAAAATAAATTTTTATAAACATAAAAAGCTTAAGTTCGACAATTAAAAAAATTCTTTTAAAGATACGCTTTATTTTAAAGAAATTAATACAACAATTATTTAATTTAATTGTAGAACAAACAATATTAAGATTTTTAACATTAAATTAAACTTTATTACTTGCAAAGTATTTAAAACAAGAACAACAAAAGCAATTAATATTAAACTTATAAATAGCTTAAGCAACAAACATCTTATCGCGTAAATATTAAGTAAATTTCTTTATTTTTTAAATAAAACTTTTAATATTAATCAATTAAGTTCGAATCTAAATTGTAAGATTAAAAGACAAAAATTTTGAAAACTTAAAACTTAGACGTAAATTCTAGTTCAAATTGATTAAAAAGAGCGAAACAAGAGTTGTAAACAAAGAGACGTTATTAACAACAAACTTAACGCTTAAAAATTATTTAACTCAATTATTTTGTATATAATTAACATAGATACGAAAATAATATTTTATAACAACATTAATTTGTTTAATTTAATTATTAGTCTTAAAATAATACGCAATAAATAACTTAACGTCAATTTTTAGCATTTAATAAAGATATTTTTAAATATTAAAAATAAATTGTGTGTCTTAATTAAATACAAAGAACTTAAGTAATTTGTAATTTTTCTAAATATAAATATAGAAGCAATTAACAACTTCTTTTACTTTTATAGAAATAATAAAGATTAAATATCTTATCTTAATAAAACAATTAACAAAAATAAGAATATATTCATACGTAATACTTATAAAGATACTAAACAATAAAGAATCTATATAGTTTATAAAGACATTACATTAATAATATTTAAAAACAAGAAAAAAACGCAATTATTTTTGCGTCTTTTGTCTAAAAGATTTGAAACAAATATATATATAATAGTTTTGTACAAAACGCTAAATATATTTATAGATATTGGATTATTAATAAGTTCGACTAACTAATTTGTAGCATTTTGTTTTTTTTAAATAATTATTAACAACACTATTATAAGCAAGTTGAATTACGCAAAGACGAAAACAATTTAAGTTAAAAATATTTTTTTTTTTTAAAAAAATACAAGAAGTTAAAATGTTTTTCACATTTAATTAGAGAGATTTTATTGTAATAATATGTTTTATTGCAAAGCGCTTCGAATACTTAAGATACAAATTAATTGTTAATTTCGACTTAATTTTATAAAATTTAAGTAAAAGTATCTTTTGAATTTTTGTTAAAATTTAAGATTTCTTAATTTAACTAAAATTTAACATTATTAATATTAAGTTCTTTTACGTCTAGCTTTATTGAAACTAATGTAACAAAAAAATTGAAAAAAATTGAAAAAAAATATAATTAAATAAGATTTAAAGTAATAGTTTAATATTAAAAATCTTTAATAATTTTAAAATTTAAAATATAAGTTTGTAAAATTGTTTAATATTGATGCAAATATTAAGAGTCAAAAGTATTCTTTTTTTTAAAAAGATCTCTTAAGCAACGTATAAAAGCGTTTAATTTTTTGTTAATTTTGTTAAGACAATACGTAATTTAATAGTCGAATTAAAACAAAAACTTGTTTTATCAAATTTAATAACAACTCAATTGCTTAATTAATATAAAATACTTAAATTTTTTATAATTTATAATTATCTTAATTAAATAAATTAAATTTTTAAGTTTAAGATATTATTTTTTAAATACGCAAACAATAGTTATAAATTTTTTATTATAAATTTTATAATTATACTTAATTAAATTGTGTTTTTTAAAAAAGTAAGTAACTAAATAAAAAAAACTCTTTTTATTATATTAAAAGAAAATATCTTTAAATATATAATTTAAAGTATTAATTTTGATTTTAATTTTATAATTTAAATTATAATAACAAAGCATTATATTAAAGATAAAAACTTTCTTTAAAATAATAAATACTAATTAATATGTTTTAAATTAAACAAAAAATTAATTCTTTTTAGTTAAATAAATTAATAAAACAATTATTTTACTATAATTATAAATAAATCTTTTATAAAAATTTGCGAATTTTAGAAAGCTTTAAATATTTTTAACGTTAATTAAAATAAATTAATTAACAATAATATTTATTTTAATTAAATTTATTTTAATTTTTTTAATAATAATTATTAATTCTAAATATAAGACTTAAGTAATATAGAATTTATATTTAGTTATATTTGTTTATAAGTTTGCTTTACACAACTTTTAAAAAATAAATTTAATATAAATTTTATATTTTAATTTATTATTATTATAAATTAAAATATTATTTAGATAAACAATACAGAATTTATGTAAAAAAATTCGAAAAATCTTGTTAATATATTTTTAAAACAAGACAAATTTATTATATAGATTAAAAAATATAATAAAATATTTAAAGAATTTAAAACAAATGCAAAAAACAATAAGAATTTTATCTTTTTTTTAAATACATAATTGATTAAACGCTAAAATAATATTTAATTTAATAAAAATCTTAATTTAATTAAAACAATTTAGCGTTTTAAAAATTAAAAACAAAAAATATTTATTTTTAATTATAATAGCGTTTAGATCTCTATAATTTACGCAAAATTTAAATTTATTTTTAGATTTTTTAACAAAAAAAACAAAAACTATTGTTTAAGAGCAATTAATTTAAATAAATTTTTTATTAAGATTTTTATTTGAATAGCAACGAAATTTTAAAGTTTTATTATAATTTATATAATTATATTGTACAAAATAAAAACTAAAATCTAAATATTTTCTTTAAAATAAATAGCGTAATTGTAAAAATAATAAAAGAATAAAATATTTATTTTTTTCTTAAAAAAAATATTAAGAAATTCGAAATATTTAAAAGATAAAATTGTAATTAAATTAATATTTTTGTTTTATTAATAATATTTTAAATTTTCTTAAATAGTAAAAATTATTAAATAAAGTACTAAACAATAATTTTAATATCTTTATAAAATAATAATAATTTTAAAAGATTTAATAAATTAAAAAGCTAAATAAGATTTAACTTAAATTTAAGTAAGTTTTTGCCTAAATTTAAAAAAAAATTTATTTTTCGAAAAATAATATTAATATTTTTAATATTTTTTGCGCAAACAATGCAATCAAATTTACGAACTTTTAACTTAACTATATTAAATTATATAAAAAATTGTTTAATTTGTTTTGTACGTTATTCAATAAAAATTTTAAAAAACAAAAAACTTTAATATTTAATTTTTAAAAATTTTCTTTTTAAATAGTTTAAAGAATATAATTAGAAGCTTTTTGCTCTAAACTAAACAAAATAAAACAAAACTTAAAATCAAAATAAATAAATTGTTTTTTATAAACAAGATTAGATTGCTTTTAAAGAACAAAAAATTGCTTTTTATAAACAAATTGCTTTTTATAAGCAAAATTAAATTACTTTTAAAAAGTAGAATTAAATTCCTTTTTATAAATAACTAAAATATTAAATATCTTTTAACAAAATAAACTTAAATTAAACAAAAAAATTTAATTATTAAAAGTAATAACAAGAGCATTTTAATTTTAAAGCTTTTATATATATTAAAACTTTTTAAAAAACAAGAAATTTTTTTTTTCTTAAATAATGTTATAGATTTTAACAAACAATTAATAACAATATTTAAAACAAAAAAGAAAAAATATTATAAAAATATTATAATTAAAGTTTGCGTTAATAAAATAATAACAAAGCTAAAGTAAATTTATAATAATAAAATATTAATTAAGTCTAGTAATATAAAAAAATTGTAATGTCGTAGCGCTAGCGACGCGCTAGCGTCTCAAGATATTGCAAGGCACGTAATCTCAAATATCTATAAAAGTCCTAAATAACACAACACCTCTTTCTAGTTAGATAGCGAGAAATAGGCTTGCACGTCATGGCAAATATTAAATAAAAAGAAAGCTTATTTCTCGTTGTTTTTCAACAATTAGTTCTACTACTATCTATCTTATATAGTTGGGACATAGTAATACAAGTTTATTATATTTTACGTCTTTTATATTTTAGTGCGTTAACGAGAAGCAAACGCATTTGCACTTTACAATTCTAATTGTTCTCTCTTTCGAAAGAAAAGATTCGAGATATAATAGCATTATGTTAAATTATAATAGCTCAAATTACGATAACTATTTGATTACTAGATTAGAGTTTAAAGACTTTGATGCTTCTTAAAACAACAATCGCTTACAAAACATTAACAAAAATAATTTTTGCTAGCGTAACAATAATAAAGAAGAAAGTCTAATTACGATTAGAGCTTCGACTTTATATTAATAAATAGAAATTTTAATAACAAAGATTTAAAATTTGCAAAACGCTTAATAGACTCAAGCTATAATAATTGAACAAACAAATCTCTAAATTTCTTAATTTGTTATTGCATTATTATTAATAATATTTAAGTCTTTAAAACTCGAAAAGTTAAAATTGTACAAAAGTTAAAGTATAAATAAATATATTATTTAATTTTAAAAGATCGACATTAATATAATGCGATTTTTGACGTACTTTATTACAAATAAGAATAATTTTTTTTATTGTATATTATTTTTGAAAAACAATGTTGTTATACAATAATATTTAAGAACAAACAATAACGCTAAGTTAAAAAACAAAATCTTTGAAAAATTTAAAAAGTTTTTATTGAATTTAATAATTAATTTTGCTAATTGTCGTCTTCTTATCTACGAAAAATAAAAAATCGCTAAATAGAAATTAGATCAAAAAATAATTATCTTTAAAAAATATTTAAATAAGTTAAAGACTTATTTATTGTCGTTTTTAAAAAAGTATAAAATTTATATATTCTTAGCTAAGCTTAAGCTAGATTTGAAAGTAAAAATTCTAAATATCAATACAATGTTAAACATTCGCAATAAACTTTTAACTATAATTATTATACAAAAACAAACATTAAATTGTATTCGCAAAGCAAACGTAAACAACTTTAAAAATTAATAAATTACAAAAAGCTTTAATGTCTTTTTAGATAAATTTTATTAAAATTGTCGCTTAAACAATATTAACAAATCTAGCAAAAGCAAGAAGTTTTATATTTTTAAAAATTTGTTGTTGTTGCGCAAGCGAGTTTACGAAATTAGTAACGCAAACTATTTAAAAAGTATCAAATGTTTTAAATGTTATAAAAAGAAATATTACAAATTAAATTGTTTTAATAAACACAAATAAGACAAATTTATTGTTGCTATTGTTATTACGATAAATGCAAAAAAAATTAAGCTTCGTCGACGTCTTGCAAACAAAATAAAAAAACAAATAAAAACAATAAATTCGATTTTAATAAAAAATTAAACTTAACTTTTTAATAACAAACGTCAAGTTATAAATCTAGTTAATTTAAGAGCTAAGATAAATCTTATTAATTATATCTATATAGTGCAATAAAAATTGCAATTTACATTTGTTGTTTTATTAATATTAAGTTTTTTTAATAATAATAATCGTTTTTGTTACAATATCTATAAGTTAATTTATTACTTAATTAATTTATAAGATTAATATCAAAAATGTATTATCTTGTTTTATTTAATAGAATATATAAGTTTTAATTTTATATTAGATATATTAATGTTATTTAAATAAAATATATTAATTAATTTGAAAACGCAAAGCTAGCAATTTAAAATCTTAGATAAAAAATTAAAAATAATTAATCTTAAGCAATTTGTTTTAGATCTTGTTAAATATAGCACAATTTATACAATTGTTTACGCTAACGTTACAAAGACGCTAGACAAAAAACTAGCAAAATTTAAGATTTCTAAAGAATTAAGAAATCTAAAAGATGTTTATAATAATAAATTAACTAAAATTTTATTAAAATTAAAAAGAGAAAATTACACTATTAAGTTTTAGAATAATAAAGAGTTATTATTTATGTTTTTTTATAATTTTTTATAAAACGAGCTAACAATACTTTGACAATATTTTGATAATACGTTAGCAAAAGATTAAATTAAGCATTTAATTTTGCTTGCAAACGTCTCTATTTTGTTTATATTAAAATTGAATAATAAATTACGTTTATGCGTCGACTATAAAGATCTAAATGCGATTATTATCAAAAATTGTTATTTATTGTTTTTAATTATAAAAACGCTAGATCGTCTATGCGAAGCAAAGCGCTTTATTGTCTTAAACTTGAAGAATATTTATTATTGCATTCGCATTAAACGCAATAATAAATAAAAGACAACGTTTTGTACGCATTATAAGCATTTCAAATACTAAATTATATTATTTAAACTAGCAAACGCATTCGCAATCTTTTAGATTTATATTAATAAAACGTTACGAAAGCTAATCGATATAACTTGCGTAATTTATATAAATAACATACTTATATATAGCAATAATTCGACAAAGCACTAACGTTATATTAAATAAATGTTAAAACGTCTTCGCAAGTATTCGTTGTACGTTAATTTAAAAAAGTGTAAGTTTAATATTACAAAAATTAAATTTCTAAACTTTATTATATCTTCAAAAGATATACAAATAAATTTAAAAAAAATTAAAACAATTAAAAAGTAATTTAAATCGAAAACTTATTGCAAACTTTAAATATTTTTGAACTTCGTAAACTTTTATAGACGCTTTATATATTATTATTTTAAAAGAATAGCTTTTTTAATTAATTTATTAAAAGAAAATAAAAATAACAAAAAATTTAACTTTTTTGTTTGATTAAATAAAGTAGAACAAACGTTTTGTTAATTTTGCGATATCTTTATGTTAACTTTACTACTTTGTTACTACAATTTAAGCAAAAAAATTAAAGTAAAGATTAATATATTTAACTTTGCAATTGCGAGCATTTTAAGTTAACAAAATAACAACAAAAATTAACGTTTAATAACGTTCTAATCGCGAAAAATAATTTTGACGAAACAAAATTATAAGACGCATAATTAGAAATTGCTAGCTATTATAATTGCTTTTAAGCAATAAAGACACTATCTAAAAAGCAATATTTACTCTATTGAAATATAATTAAATTACAACAATTTTAAAGAGTTTATAAGTTAAAAGAAGCTAAACTTAAGACAAGTTTATTAAGCGCTTAAGTTAATTATTTATAACTTTAAAATTTTTTATTGTTTAAATAAAAAAACTTCAACAAATAAATTGTCAAAACGTCTTAATTATAAAGAAATTTTGTCATTAAATACAAAATTGTTGTTAATATTATAAAACAAATTAACGTTGTTGTTTAACAAAGATTTGCTAACGCAAAGCAAACAAAAGACATTAAATAATTTAATTCTTATATCTTAAAATAAGCTAACGTTGTTGTTTAATAAAAAGTTGTTAATGTAAAGTAAGCAAAAAATATTAGATAATTTGACTCTTGTATTACAATTAATAGAAGTATTTATTAATAACGCAAAAATTTTGCGATTATAAAGTAGAAAAAAAGTTTAAAAAGAACTAGCATTTCTATTTTAATTAATTAAAGTATAAATTGTTATTTTAAAAAAAGTAATTAAAAATGTGTTAAAGAAATTGTATAAAAAATCTTAAAAATTAATAAGATTTTTAATAAAGAATCTTTAAATTAAAGATACTTAAATCGAAAAAATTAAAATTAAAATTAAAAAATTGTTTTGTTGCAAACAAACAATATAAACTTTAAATTAAAAGAATTTTGTTAAATATAATAAATTGCTTTATGTTTTAAAAAATACAATTATTAAAAAGAAATTAATTCGCAAAAATTATAACAACTCTTTAATAAAATATTTTAAAATTAAAAAAACTTTAAATTTATTTTAGCAAAAATATTTTTAATTTGTTTGCGTTAAGCAAATAAAAGTGTATATTAAAATATATAATATTTGTTAACGCATTAAAGTTTCTTGTTATAAATTATATAATAAACTTCGATTCTTACTTGCAATAAAAAAGTTATAAAAGAAAATTATTATAAACTTTGTAACAAGCTTATTGTCGAACAAAGATTATAAAGTTGTATATAATTCGATTTTCGTAATAGTTAATTGTTGTACAAAAATAATCAAATATATATTTATAAGCATTAAAATTAATGTTGCAAAGCTAGCAAAAATATTTTTCGATAAAATTGTTTTATACTTCGAAACGCTAGCAAGTATAGTAAATAATAAAGAATTTATCTTTACTAATATTTTTTAATTTGTTATATATTTTTATATGCAAATTAAAAAACAATTAAGTATTGTCTTTTATTCTTAAATAGATAACTTAATTAAGCAACAAAATTAAACTTTTAAATACTATTTTGGCATTTATATTAACGCTAAATAGGCAAGATAAACAAATTTATTATTAATAATAAAATTTGTTTATAACAATAATTATTACGTTTTAATTGAAACTTTGTTGTTCTATTTAATATATAATTATTATCTAGAGATTTACTATAAAGTTGAGAACAATTTTATTAAAAAAAAAATATTATTAATATAGAAACGCATAAAATAGCTTTATAATTTAAGAAAAGTTTTAGCAAAATATCTTAAAAACATTATTGCGCAATAAGCAAAATACTACAATAAAAGATATAAGTTAAAGAGCTTTGCTATAGAAGAATTAATTATATTCTTAATTAAAAATTTGAAACAAAAGAGATTTAGCAAGAAAATGTTGCACAAATATATTAAATTGTTTAGAATTAAAAATAAGATTAAAACGCAAATTTATCGTTTTACTCTACTTAATATCTATCGAATTTATAATACTTTTTATATTTTACTTCTAAAGTTATATTTGCATTGCGTTAACAATAAATAGACGAAATAAATATTGCAAATTTTGAAACTTATTAACAACAAAGTTCAATAAAAGATCGAAAAAATTCTAAATAAAATTAAGTTAAAGAAACAAATATAATATAAAATTAAATAAATAAATTAAAGCAAAAAATACAATTGATAACTAAGAAAAAAATCTCTAAATAATATTAATAAGTTGCAAAAGAATTTTGAGAAACAAACGTATAACAAACAAAAACAAAAAAGATAGCGCAACGCATATTGCAACAACAACAATTATATTAACAATAATTTGTTTAATAAAATATTGCGCAATTGTTATTGTATTGTCGTCGTATAATTAAATTACATAAAAAGATCTTTTTATTTTGTTATACAAAATGCTAGAAATAATAAAATTGTTTTTCTTAACATAAATATTTAAAATATAGTTCAAAAACAAAGCTATCTTATTATTGTTAATTAGTCGACGACGTATTGCAACAACTTAACAAATTCTTAATATCTTATTAAATTTGCTTTAAAACAACTAGATAAAGTTTTTAAATTTATTTAAAAATAAATTGTCGAATTTCTTAAAGCTAATTATAGACGAGTCTTTAAAGTTGTTCGAAATACTTATATTATTTTGAGAAAAACAAATTGTAAAAAATTTACTTTGCATAATTTTCTTTGTCTTTGTTATAAATTTGTCTTTGTTATTTATATATATCTTTGCATTCTTTATTTTTTAAAAAAATATAAGCAAACAAAGCGCGAAAGAAATTAAAATAAAATTTATTACATTTTTACTTAACAATCTTGTTAACAACTCAAAGTTAATAAGAGATTTCGTCGCGAAATTGTAAAATTTCGCAAAAAAATCTTTCAAATTTGTTCTATCTAAATCGACGACAAGCTTAGAGACAACTTATCTTAACTTTGTCTTTTTTGTTTTTATTAATAACTTGTTTTCGTTCTTGTTTTTATTTTGCTTCAAATTTTGAATGCATATTAGTAAAATATTGAAAAGCAAACAAAAATATCTTTAATACTTTTTTAAAAAGTAGATTAATTAATTGTTGCGTCTTAACAAAAACTTTATTTCGAATTATCTTTGTTTTTGCGAGTTTTTATTCGAGTTTAACTTAACGCTTTTGAACGAAAATTAAATCTTGTTTAAGTCGTCGAATATAAAATTAAGTTCGATTTGTCGTCGATAAAATAAATTCTTTATTGCGTCGCTAGCTTTTTATCGCACAAATTATACTCTTTCGCCTATGCTTTATATATCTAATAATTATATTTTTTATTTCGAGTCTCTCGCGATAATTAATAACAAGATTCTTTATATTATTTTAAAAGCGTTTAATAAACTAGTAAATATTAACAATTGTCGCATTATAGATGCGAACAAAATTTATTGCAATATAACAATTTGATTTGCGATAAAAAATCTTGTATCAAATATAAATACTTCTCTTTTTGCAAATATATATATATTTGCTTATGCAAATTATACACAAGAGATTATTATAAATTGTAATATATTAATATTGCATACAACAAAGTATTAAGATTGTTTACTCTTTTATTTTCTTAATTTCTTAAAAGATATAGTTGAAAAAATAAGAAAAAAAGAAGTAAAAGATATTTTAATTAAGATTTGCACTATATATATAAGCTTTACATATTATTGTTTTTGCGACAATTTATTTATAGCAATAAAGCAATTGCAATTAAGAAAAATATAAAGAGAAAAAAAGAAAAGAAAAAAGAAACAACAATATTTATATTTATAATTTATTTAGCGTCTACGCAACGCTAACTTTACTTTAAATTTTATTTAGAATCTTAATAACAATAAACGACAAAGCAATAATATATTATAAATTATTATTGTTATTATTACGTTGTTCTATAAGTTGTATTAAGTTAATATATAAATTTACTTCTATTAAATAAGAGACTTTTTTCTTTTAATTTTTAAAAAGATTTAAGAAGATTTTTAACAAGCTCTTGCAACGTTAATACTTAGCAAACGTCTTTATCTTAATAAAACTAATATAGCTTTTTACATTATTAGAAATTAATACTTTAAGAAAAAAGATAATTGTAATGCTATAGCATTTTCGATACGCTAGCATCTTAAAATATAGCAAGACACATAATTTCGAATATCTATAGAAGTTTCAAATAATACGACATTTCTTTTTAATTAAATAGTAAGAAACAAGCTCGTACGTTATAACAAATATTAAATAAAGAGAAAGCTTGTTTCTCGTTGTTTTTTAACAATTAGTTCTACTACTATCTATCTTATATAGTTGGAATATAGTAATACAAGTTTATTATATCTTACGTCTTTTATATCTTAGTGCGTTAGCAAGAAGCAAACACACTTGCATCTTATATTTAAGCAAGTTTTTAACTAAATTTAGAAAAATATCTATTTTTCAAAAAATAATATTAAAAATTTTAATATTTTTTGCGCAAATAATGCAATCAAATTTACGAACTTTTAACTTAACTATATTAAATTATATAGAAAATTGTTTAATTTGTTTTGTATATTGTTTAATAAAAATTTTAAAAAATAAAAGACTTTAATATTTAATTTTTAAAAAGTTTTTTTTAAATAGTTTAAAAAATACAATTAGAAGCTTTTTGCTTTAAACTAAACAAAACAAAACAAAACTTAAAATCGAGATAAATAGATTATTTTTTATAAACAAAATTAGATTGCTTTTAAAAAACAAAATTAAATTGCTTCTTATAAGTAAATTACTTTTTATAAACAAAATTAAATTACTTTTAAAAAGTAGAATTAAATTGCTTTTTACAAACAAATTGCTTTTTATAAATAACTAAAATATTAAATATTTTTTAATAAATAAACTTATATTAAACAAAAAAATTTAATTATTAAAAATAATAACAAAAGTATTTTAATTTTAAAGCTTTTATATACGTTAAAACTTCTTAAAAGATAAAAAAAAAATTCTTAAATAATATTATAGATTTTAACAAATAATTAACAACAATATTTAAGATAAAAGAGAAAAAATATAATAAAAATATTAAAATTAAAGTTTGCGTTAATAAAATAACAATAAAGCTAAAATAGATTTATAATAATAATATATTAATTAAGTCTAATAATATAGAAAAATAGTCTCTTAATATAATTGTTGAAAATTATAATAATTTTAACAACGTAAATAATGTTGTTTATTAAAATTATTTAATTATTAAAATTTTAAAATCTACCAAAATAAATTAATTAATAAAAAGAAAAATTATATTATTGTGCAAAAAATTTATTAATAAAGATATAAATTAAGACTTTATTATTAATTAAAATTATAATAGAAATTCGAAATTAAATTTAACATAAAATAAAGAAAACTATTATATAATTATCTTTAAATATAAAATTAAATTTAAAGAGTTTTAAAGTTGTTTTAATTAAAAATCTTTTATAAAATTAAAAAGAAAATAAAAACAAAGAAGTTAAAAGATAAAAAAATATATAAATTAATTTTTAAATATAATTTTGTTTAGAAATTAGACTTTTCTTGTTAACAACAAAATATTTTTGTTAACATTAAAAATATTATCTAAATTAACAAAGCAAAGAAAAAAAGATTTTTTATTAAAATATTTTTTTGCAATTTTGTTTAAATATTGCAACTTATAATAGTAATATAACTTTTATTTATTGTAGATTTTTTTAATTCTTAAAACAATTAAAAATTTGTCTTAAATAATAATAATAACAAAATTTAAATTTATTAACTTATTAAATATTACAAAAATTATTAATACAAAAAAAACAATAAAAACAAAAATAATAATATAAAATTTTAACAAGTTATTAATAGAAATAAAATTAACTTTTAACTTAATAGAAGCAACAACAATTGTAATAATACGAAATTAATAATATTTAAACTATTAAAACTTGTTATTAAAAGTTTGTTAAAATATAATAGCAACTTAAGTAAAATAATTAATATTATATTTTATATAATTAATTAATAAAGCATTCTTTATTTAAGAATTTTTTTTTAATAAAAAAAATTGTAATATTTGACAAAGTTAATAAAGTTTTGCTTTAAAGTTTTGCAAAAATATAAATATATATTTTTCGATTTAAAGAAATTGTTATAACAATAACGCAAATTTCGACATTATATATTAAAAAAACAATAATATAAAGATTATTAATTTAATATTAATTTATAAAATTATAAACTTTTTTATTTATAATAAGTTGTAATTTTGCATAGATAATCTTAACTTAATTAATAAAATATTAATTATAATTTACATTTATATATTGTATAAGATTTTTCTTTTATATATTTAATTAATTTTTGTCTCTTTTATATTGTAATATATTAAGAAATTTCTTAAATTTAAAGATAATAAAAGCAATAATATTCGTAGAAAGCAATAAAAGTTATATAATAAAAATAGATTTATTGCTTATAGTTTGAGCAACAATTTGCGCAATTATAATTATAGATATTAAATTTAATTTTACAAAAAAAAACTTAAAGTAAACAAAATAAAAGTAGCATTTAAATTGAATTGTATTTGATTTTAAAGCTTTCGAAATTAATATAGAGCTTCGACTAAATTTTAAATAACTTGTTAAACAAATTTCTCAATAATAAGTTCGATCTCTAGTAAAAGTTTAAGATGCTTTATTGAGTTAATAATTAAATAAATATTAATATATTTGGGAAGATTAGATTTTAACGCGTGAAAGCGTTGCAAGAAGTATAAATTTTTCGTAATATTAAAAACTAGATTTAAAATCTTTGTTAAAGAAATATCTAAATTAGTAATTAAATAGAACTTAAATCTATACTAGATTTAATATACAAAACAAAAGACAAAAGAAAAAAGAGAAAAATAAAACAATATTAACTATATAAGATTGCAAGCTTTATATTTAGCAAGAATTAACTTAAATTTAATCTAGTTTAATCTAGATTTAATCAAGATTAAGCTTAGAAAATTAAGCAAAATTAAGACAAAAAGTTGTTTAATCGACAAACATAATTAACGAATTACTAATCTAATATTATAATACTCTATCTACTAGTAGTAATTATATATTATAATAATATATTGTGTTGCAAAGTTAGCGTTTAAGCAAAAATAATTTGATTTAAGTCAAAACTTCAAGAATTGTACAACAACAATTATAATATGCTAGCTTCTATAGATTGCTTTCGAAGCTTGCTTTAATATAGAAAAAACAACAACATTAATATTTAAAAGAAAATAAATATTGCGTTGTTTTATTGTTAACTTAAATATACTTTTAATAATTAAATTAGAACAAAGAGAGTGCTACACATATGCACATACGTATATACGCACACACGCATACACGCATACATGTATACACGCACATATGTATATATGCACACACGCACATACACATATACGTATATAGATAAAGAGACGTTGTACTTATTATATTGTGTTGTTGCAATCTATGTAGTTGTTGACAAAAGAGAAATATATATTGCGTTCGAACAATTATATTGATTACGTATATTACAATTACGTGACGTCTATATTAAGTATAGTTGCTATTAAATTTAGTTGTTTTGAACGTTTGCGATAATTAAAGTCGATTTCCCCTCGTATTGTTGCATGTTGCCCTCAGACCCTCTGGCAGATATTTGTTAACGTGCCAGGGGTCTGAGTACTGAGGCAACCAGGCACCCCCCTTTTTGGTAATGTTTCAACCCCCTTCTCGGTAATTGCACCCCCGTATACCTACTGTCACACCCAGAAACAGTCTGAATCCAAGTATTTCTTGAATCTATTATATCCAGGTACACCAGGCGGGAGGCGGCCAGGCGGCGACTGCGAAGAACAACATCATCGCTATAGAGGATGCCACCGTCGACCTCGACGACTTCGATACCAGCGAATCTGACGTTGCAGTAGATAAGCGAGGTGGGGAGGGAAACCACCGGCATTTAGTTCAAGAAGCGGTGCCCTCCCAGCGAAGTTAACATGCGGATTTGTGGTCGTTGGAAGCCTGGTGCTATGTATTTGGAGGGTATGTAAGTTCGGTCAGAAGGGCGGGGAAAATGCCATGCATTTGGGTCAGGGAACGTGCTTTCCCCGTGCCATAACCCAGACTGATGAGGTCTCTTTGCGCAGTCAGTCCAGACCTTCAGTTCCGCCTTGATCAGTCGATGTTATAGACCTGGGAAACACTGTTATTCGGGCTGGTTTTGGGTGCGACAGTGAGTATACTCCCCCAGGAGCAATTGCCGAAAAGGGGGGGGAACATTGTTAAAAAGGGGGGTGCCTAGAATGGATTCCTTGCAATATATATAAACTCATGGAAGATAATAGATACATCTTGATATATTGTTACAGTAACAAATAAGATGCGGGTGCGCATAGCATAAGATAATGGAAGATAAGGTGTTAGATGGATAATGTATGTGATGTTGGAGATGTGCAGGTGGTCTTCAGGTGGAAGTGATGGACTGCGCTGTAAATATATAACATTGTACTTTGTGAGAGACCTGATATCAATACTAGACACACGCTCGAGAGGATTGTCGACTTTCCCGATCACACAAGTCGCAGATATGTACCCTGGATGTCCATTGCATGTTGGGCTATTTGGTTGATCAACGCAAATGCGTTGACAGTTTGTTTCCTTAGCCATGGGTTTTCACTGGGCGTGCAACCCATCGTCGAGTGCTCACATCGCTCTTCGGGCTGTGCCGAGGAAGGGTGTACCAGTGATTTCCAGTGCGTGGTAGAAGTATAATGCCATTGATATGATATAGCTATCCTCCCTCTATCTTGCCTATCCTTCTATCTATTCATTGACAAGACTCATCCGAACGCCTCGCGCGCAAGCATAACATTAGAGACCGCTTCTTTAGGGGTCCACCTCATTTCACAGCTCAAAGTCTCCTATGTTAATACCTCAGATCACTCGCAGGCGGACTCTCCAAGTCATCCGTCTTTTCGCTCGCATACAATGGCCCTCCATTCTTCTTGTTCTTCTTGTGAGTCTGCATCGGAGTGAAGAAGACCCCAGGATGAAATACGGTCAAGCACAACACCGCAATGCTCACCATGACGCCATCCAGCGCGATGAATTCTGGCTCATTCTGCATGATCGAATTCTTCCATCCGCCAGCCATTTCCGCAATCCGAAAGACACAACGTGTGAAGATGGTGAGGAAGGCGACGAAGAGCGCTGTGGTGAAAAGCTGGAACGTGGTTGATGAGACGAGGTTGAGGGTAGCTTGGGTCCAGGTGGAGCGGTGGGTATAAGCGCGGAAGCAATAATCGAAGACGAGGGCGCCGAACACTAAGAGCGTCGCGACTTGCCAGGCTATACCGGCCATCATGAGATTGTTGCCGAGCGATTGAATGCTGGCCGTGTTGGCGGTAGCTGCGATACCGCCACCAGCACCTTGCAGGATGAGTGAGAGCAGGTCGCACAAGATGAAGATCCAGGTATAATATTTCGCCCTAATCCTTGAGTGATCAGAACCAATCGTCAAGACGAGGTACTTGAGGGTGAGATAGATGCCCGCGGTGATGAAGGCGGGCGCGATGATGATGCAGCAGATTTGGATGTTGAAGCCGGTGTTACTCCATGGGTTGTTGTGGAGCATGATGCGCCCAACGTAGCCGAGGGCTTCGCCTAGGCAACCGACGCCAAGAGCGATCATGTATGTCCAAGTGCGGTATCTGATGCCGAGTATTAGGTTTGCGATGAGGCAGAGGCCGAACAGGGCGCAGAAGAAGGCGTTGGCGCCCATCGAGGGGTAGTAGCCGTAGATGGTGGCCTCGACAGGGCATTGCGGGGAGATTTGAAGACAGTCACCCTGAGCGGGCATAGTAGCGACTGTTGGGTGTTATATGAGGGAGAGGCGTCAATAGTACTGCGAGTGGGTTGGGGAGCTGTGGGGTGAAAGTAAAGTTGATGCCGAAGCTTGCAAAAGTGGAGGTGAAGAAGGCGGGTGATGGTGAGGATTCGAGGGATATAAAGAGATGCTGGACGATAAAGGTTTGAGCCTGTGCCGATAATTCAATTGAGGGTGTGCTCGGATTGTTTGGATGCCTAAATGTAAGACGAGGCTGAGGAGGTGTGAAATACAATGAAGTTCTTTGAGACTGCCAGCGGGTATGCTTTCCAACCTACGAAGTGGTGAGAGTGAGGAACGTGGTTTATGTTGAGAGCCTCAAGGATTCAGTGATGCGAGGAAAGAAGAGATACGGTGGATAGGGTGGACGATTACTTATGTACTCATCTTGGATTGAAGGAAGTGCTGCTTTCGCAAGCATTGCCGAAAGAGGCTAGGACGACTCATGGAAGACGGTTATTGCACAGCCCACATAAGAATTGTATGCTACATGCTCAGGGATGGCACGAGGTGGCCTCGGGGGGATTGCTTACGGAAGAGCCGAACGGCCAACGGCCAACGGCCGAGCCTTGACGCAAGGTAACAGCCGCGCATCGTACTTTTAATAGCGCATATGAGGCTGAACAAGAGGAAGACGTTACTCGGGACAGAATGGAAAGGATCAACGTTGGCTGCGTCTTGACTCTTGACCACGTTGAGGCAGCATGGTTTGACGTTGGTAAAGTAGGCCGTGGGCTGTCAGACGCACGTAACTAGAAGTCCCTTACCTGAGAGCTTGGCATGGCCGAACTTTGTGCCGCAGCTGACGCGTGGGCACTGTCAACTGCCAAGGATGCAATGCATTCCTAGAGAAGGCAGAGATAAGCGGATTGTCTATCGTCGAGTCACAGCGTGTGTTCTTCCATCCTCCCGACTTGCGTACGAGACGTTGATTTCAACAATCCAATCAACAGCTGGCTTGGCGTCATCTTTAGCTTCTCGCAAGCTTCTACTCCATCAAGCTAGCCGATGCCTTTGGTCGGATCCTACGAGGCGTGATGGGAAAACTTTGAAACATGAGCTTGCAGGAGCTTGAAGTCGAGGTCACCAATCAGTCAATGAGACTTATGTCGACGCAGTCAGCAGAGGCTATCAACTTCCGTCCAGCGCTACGTGCCACCTCAAGGTATACAGAGCCGGCTGAATTGACAAGGACTATTATTGCCTCTTCAGTACATCTCTTATGGAGTACGCGTCTGAAGAGGAGGTCTTGTCGCATCAGTCAGCGGTTTTGTCGCTACCAAGTTTGCACAACGAAAAGTATTAGGCAACGACATTGTTGAACAATCTATTTGATCATCCATAGCATATGGATGAGCTTTTCTTCTCCGAGTGTTGGGCGACTTGGCGCTATCAGTTACCTATCTAGTTCACATCTTGTATCGGTAGCGAGACATCAATTGGTTGATCATGGTCTACACGGGAAAACCGAGTACGGGCTGTCAAAATTGCAGGAGGAGGAAGATCAAGGTGGGCCGCCTGCATCTTTGCCTCTGTTGGCGCCATGCCCACCATCCAAATCGCAGCAGCATGCCTGATCTGTGCAGTAAGCGTTAATCTCCTTCGAATAGTGCGATGAAGCTCGACCTGCATGTTCGGCATGCACCAAGACTAAGCTCACATGCCCCGGCTACCAGAGACCGCTCGATCTTATCCTTCGTGACCAGAACAAGATTGCTCGCGACAAAGTGCAGGGAAGGAAACACCAGAAATATACTTCATTACTATCGAAATCCTCGAGTAACACCAGTCCGGAGCCTACGAACAATACACAAGTCATCCCTATAACATCAAACGCTTGGAGGGCTCCATCTCTGCCCACCGAACTCATGTTCAATACTCCTGAACATACTGCCACATGCGTATTTTTCTCTAATGTCGTATTCATCAACCAACACCCAGACACATGCCTGGGCTTTATGCAAGCTCTATCGCCTCTATACTATGCAGCTCGACCGGGTTCTCTTCTGGATCTGGCGGTCACGACAGTATCCCTAGCCATGTTTGGGATGAGCCGGAGCACTCAAGATTTCATCCTTCTGGGACAGAAATCCTTTTGCAAAGCGCTACTCGCGGCGGGCAGGGCCATTGAAGATCCCACGGATTCACTCAAGGACGAAACACTTATGGCGGTTCTACTCTTGAGCCTGTTTGAGGTGAGCAAGCCACCGAGTCTCTCACATATTAGCCCCGAAAAATGAAAGCATCGATGCCTATGTTATCCTCAGGCATCCAATAGGAACGAAGCGATCCTCAGCTTCTCGTTAAAACATTTTTCCATCACTGCAATGATCACTAATGTCGTTACACAGCGTCTTACGTCCACCTTCGAATCCGCGGAATTGTTAGGTGTCCATGATGCGGGTGCAGTCGCTCTCATCAAGCATCGCGGAAAAGAAATCAACACCAGATCATACACCTCTATCATGCTTCTATATGCCGTATATACGCAAGCGGTAAGTCATCATGTATGGCCAGTGGCTCGTGCGGCCAGCTTACCCTTTAATTCAGTTAGATCATGTCATCAATGACTCGACGCCCCCAAGTACCAATGTGACTATATGTGAAGACCTTGCAGCTGGGGTGACTCAAAATACTGCAATGCGGCTCACTCCAATCTGCGTGGGGATAGCTCGTCTTCGCAGTGACGCTAGACGTCTGCTTGGGACTTCCTGTTGCGAGGACGACATCCACAAGGTGTTCGAGTACGCCCTTGAGGTTAACGCTCTCCTTGAATCCTGGGCGCAGTCCGTAGGCGACGATTGGCATTGGGTTGCCGCTGATCACTTCGAAACTCCCCTAGGTGTACCTAAATCGATGTTTTCGTATCGGGGTCGAATGGACATCTACTACGATATTCATATGGTGGGAGTCTGGAACTTCTTTCGTACCAAATACATTATTGTTTTGTCAATTATCCTTGACTGCATTGCCGCCTTAGACTTATCTTTCGGCGGCACCTGGCAGGACCTCAAGCGAGTGGCGATCCACAAACTTCAAGACCTTGCAGACGATATTTGTGGTACAGTGCCCTCGATCCTGGGAACAAGAATGTACCTAGGGCTCGAGGGCGGTCCTGCCATCGAATATCCGTACGTCAATAACCTGAAGGTCAACGAAGAACATCGTCGATCAGCCGTCAACGTGGGAGGATGGAAGCTGATAGAGCCTCACCAGCAGCCCTTGAAGACTGTTGCAAATATACCGTATTTGAGGGAAGGTCAGAAGGAGTGGCTCTTAGCGCAATACGCACGGATATTAAGAATCTATAAAATCACAGCGGCTGATTCCCAAAGCAGCAGGTGATCGTTGGATGAACCTCGTGTCCGGATAAATTTTTTCCGAATGTACAGTGGACTGATTTCATATGACACGAGGGCCATACAAGGGGTGTTTGTCGTCTTGGCACTGTGACAGCGACAAAGTGACGATGAAATTCTCAACGAGTCACGGCTCACAGCTATCGTTGCTCGATCAGAACGCTCGACAAGAGGGGGTTAAGAGAGAATGGGGATTGACTCTGAAGTATACCAGGCTTTTATACATTATGCAACCGGCAATTTCGTGCGCTAGCACCAGCGAGTGCAAATTTGCCCAGCAATCGTCACTGGAATCCTCTTCTTACTCTATTTCATTCCTAGGGTCATTCAACTTTGTCACTAATATCCCTTGACATTTTGCCGCTTTGTCGATCGCCCAATTTTTGATAGTTCAGTCCATCGCCGTTCCGTCAAAACGTTTCCTGACAGTGCGGAGCAATGGGTCCTTGATTCAACTGGCCCTATATTGAGCAGCCTAGGAGAACTGCGCCTCGGATCCGTACGCATTGACGTCCGGATCGCCAGAGACTGTGTATTCTATTGCATGAATGACCTGCTCTTTCCAGATCACTCTGATCCTGGAGCCATTGCAATCAATCCGCAACCTCTCTCAACAGTCGCTTGTGAGACTCCATGGCGTTCTTCGCATATCCAGGCATATCGTGCCAATCCTGATTCGTCCCTTCAGGCCCGCCATCGAAGATCTCCATGGAGAACCATCCGCGAAACCCAGTCTTCAGAACCGCTTTCGCCACGTCAACTACCGGCAGGTATCCGCCATTGAAGGGCGCCGGCCGCAAACACGAGCTCCATCTCCCTCTTGGTCTCAATCCATTTGTATCCGGGTTCGGATCAAGCGGTTTTCTCGGCTTATACGCGTCTGAAATCTGCAGAATATAGATCTTCTCTGGTGGTATCGACCTGCCAAGCTCCTCCAGACTGTTTTGGAAACGCTTCTCCAGCGCTTCGCGGCTAATTCCAGACTCTATGATCCCCGATTTCGTGGTTGGATCGGCCCACTCGCCGCCTGCTGTCTGGAAGGTATCAAGACAGAGCCCCATATTTGGCCGATCGACTTTCTGCACCAGCCCCCACACATCCTTCCAATCCGGCGCCCGCGTAGCCCAGCACCAATTCTCATACGCCAGGCGGACCCCGTGCTCCGCCAGCCGATCAGCCAGCTCGCGCAGATCAGACGCCAGCGTCTCAATCGAGCCCGTGATATTGGGCGAGTCCGAAGAACCAACCTACCCTCATCAGCAAGTGCGCACAACATCCACACCGGGGAATTTCTGCACGAACCTGCAGCATATCGCACCCCACCGCCTCCATAATCCCCATCCACCCCTCCGCCCTTCGAAACGCATCCTCCCTCTCCCCCGACCCGGGCGCCCACCCCTCGAAATTCGCAAACGGCTGCATCATCACAACCTGCAGCCCGCGCGTCGCGCACATCTGCCGCACCTCCCCGGCAGCCTTGCATAGCGCTGGGAAATCCTCGTTCCCGATCTCTTTAGCGTGGAATTTCGAGGCGAAGGAGAGGAGGTCGGGGAAACCGAGCTCGATGCCTTGGAAGCCGGCGGCGGCGATGGCGTCGAGTTTCTGGAAGAGGGCATGTGTGGGCGTGCCGAGGGAGACGGTGGCGTAGCTGGTGGGGATGGAGGTGAGGGAGGAGGGGGGGAGGGACATTGTGTGCGGTTGATGGGGAGGATGGACGGTTAAGTTGGGTTTTATGGATGTGCTCTACACACTCTATACGTGGTGGAGCGCTGGAAGCAGCTTTTGCAATGGCAATTGGGATTACAAGAGTAGTTTTTGGAGTAGCTCATTCAAGCACACGTCATAAACAGAAATTGTTTACCCCACGTCACCCCGCGGTAACGAGAAGGAGTAGAGTCGGTACCGAATTCTCTGCACCACGTTCGCAGTCTCCGAGGCTTAAAGCGATGGCATTCCACTCACTACCGCCATTGTACGTCAGAGGCCATTGCACCTTCAAGCAATAGCACACACCCTCCAATGTCAGATTGCTCGTGATCATAACCCAGATTCCGCGCTTGATGTTCCAGAAGCGAATGATATACGCGGGTGATGGCTGCCTAAGTCTTGGCTGTCATTCGTTGAATCTAGGGTAGTACGCATGGCTTGGGAATGTGTTAGGTTGGCATAGATAGAGTAGCTTTTGCATGTACGTAAGGTGGGTCGTGAAGTGGTGGAGTGGGGTTGAGCGCGGTGCCTCGATCTCTTGGATAAGGTATTTAGCGATTTCATGAAATTCCAGAAAACTTGGCGCTCGAAAATCGACTTCTCCCCCCCCTCACCAGGTGGGTACGAAAGTCATGTCCGATTTTAGGCGACCCCCGCACCCCACCAAACTCAACCTCCTCCATCCACCAAATTCAACCTCCACCACCTAAAACACCCTCTCTGGTAAGACCTGTTCTCCAGAATTTAGTTAGCAAATACCATAGAAATTACCAGAGAAGTGCCCAACGTTAATGCGTGAAAACGTTGTTTCGTGACCTAGTATCCCATAAATTCTGGTGGGGTGCAGGGGTCGCCTAAAATCGGACATGACTTTCGTACCCACCTGGTGCCCTCAGCATATATACATCTACTCCTATCACATAATGAAAGTGTAAAAGCCAATCCAGGAGGAAGCATGTATAACAAGATAGTTAGCACTCGAATTTGATGCAAATTTCAGCATGATTCAACTATGCTAGAGTCAGTATAGAATAATCTTGAATTAGTATGTCAAGATACTGCCAAGCATTGCTTTAAGAGCTTGAATAAACTTGAACATTGTATAGAGGCTTCAATATTCCTTGTAAACATCTTAAATTTGTGCGAGAGATAGATTTATATCTTTAATCTACATAGCTTGATTTTCTTAGGCTGAGCTTCGCTTTTGTTAAAGGTGTATATACAGGTAGGGGGCGGGGGAGCTGATTTTCGTGCGCCAAGTTTTCTGGACCTTCATGAAACCGCTAATATCATCTTTGAAACCTCGAAATTTGAATCCCCCTTTTTGCACCTTATTGTTCCCATTGACCCACGCCTAACCTTCAAGACTACGCATATTTAACTGTAATTGCATCGACAATCGCAAGTGCAATTCTGGTCAGATTCTGAGGTTCGCGATTGCGAGAAGATATTCAGCTGTCCGTCAATTTGCTCATGATATCTCAGTAATTTTTATGGATTTTTGTTAGTCAAGACCGGGGATACCCGCGGTCAGTCCAGTCAGCCGTCCCTTGGATCCTTCTGAAATCCTCGAGTCAGCCGTGTCAGCCGACGCTCGGATATCTGCTGATCCGAATATCTTGATGTGGAGTACGATGATTACTTTATATATATGATAAGGTACTAGATCTCGAGTATTCTCTGGTTCCTGAACATACCTTGTTCTATAAACCCACACCACTCATCCCAACAAGAATGGAAGAAACAATAGAGAAAGCATGCGCCGACCGCATCATCCCCGGCGCGATCCTGCACGCCGCTGACAGAGAAGGTCTGGAAGTGACAATTCTCTTTGGATATCGTTTCTCCCATTGACATCGTTAGGGGAATTCAAGTACGACGCAGTGTTCGGCCGCCGTTCGCTGAAAGATGGGGAAGCGGCCGAGGCGCTGGAGAAGGATGCGGTCTGTTGGATAGCTTCTTGTAAGTTAATTGTCTGAGTATCTGCTGCCCTCTTGCTGAGGGTTTCGAGAAGCTTGAGATATTTCTTTTGTAGTACTCACTCTGAGCGACCTGCTATATGGCTTCACGGCTTCGTTTTGTAGAGGAGTGCTGACTTTGAAATTCATTTAGGTACGAAGCTGATGACGTCTATTGCGGTGATGCAATGTGTTGAGAAGGGATTGTTGGATTTGGACAACGATGTTTCGAACGTACTTCATGAATTCAAAGATGTTAAAATTCTGACTGGGTTTGACGAGGATGGAAACCCGATACTGGTGAAGGCCAAGACGAAGGTGACCTTAAGGTGGGAAAGAAGCTGCAAAGACAAGATAAAGTATTGACGGGCGGCTGAATGGCTGAACAGATATCTTATGACGCATTCATCTGGTCTGGCGTATGATATCTTCGACCCAACGCTCATAAAATGGCGCGCATGGCAGAAGCAAGGTTACAGCCAAGGAATGACAGTCCCGGAGAAGTACACCTTCCCGCTCTTGTACGAGCCGGGAAGCAAATGGAGTTACTCTGTCGGCCTGGATTGGGCCGGCGTCATGGTGGAGCGGGTCAACGGCGGTATGCATCTCGAAGACTACATGAAAGCCAATATATGGGGACCTCTCGGCATCAAGGACATGACTTTCCACTTGGAGAAGCGAGAAGATCTTCGGAAAAGAATGCCAGATATGAGTATGCGTGATCCTGAGGGTAGTGGGAAGGCTGTGCATAAGGAAGGGAAAACCTGGGATGACCCGCTCGATGGAGCGTTTGGTGGTGCAGGAGCTTATGCTTCACCCCCAGAGTATATGAAGGTCCTCATAAGTCTGCTCGTTGATGATGGGAAACTCCTGAAGTCATCGACTGTGGATGAGCTTTTTCGGCCGCAGCTCACTGAGGAGAGCCGCGACTCGTTAACTCATCTTCTCAAAGACCCGGCGATGAATAATATGCTGGGCGGTGTACCGCTAGGTGTGAAGAAAGATTTTGGTCTTGCGGGCTTGTTGATCATGGAGGATCTGGAGGAATGGGCAAGGAAAGGAACATTGACTTGGGGAGGTCTTCCAAATCTTACCTGGGTATGTTAGTCCCATGTTGGGCGTCGTCTTGTCATGATACTTTGCTGTGGCAACGATGAGTATGTACTGACGTGCCAAATAAGTGGATCGATCGCCAAGCGGGCCTCTGTGGACTGTACGCATTGCAGATTTTGCCGCCAGGCGATCCGGACTCGGTCAAGTTAAACGCAGTTTTTCAGAAGGCCATATATGAACGTCATACAAAAGGTCAGGCACGCCTGTGAGGCGAACGCTTTGAATTGAAGAATGTTCATGCAGAAGCAAATTAACTTTGGACAAGGTCTCGAGCATACTCTATAGGCATTCTCTTCATTGAAGCTTAAAATCCCTTTTGTAACACAGAACCAAATATGCTCGGATCAGATTACCTGTGTCCTGCGTCCACCAAGGGAAGTTCAGGAATTGGAAGCCATGAAATCGTGAGACCGTGATGTCGACACCGAGAGGCACAGAGAGACGGCGAATTCCGTCCTGCGGCACTCATCATCATCAACAAATCTAGATTTGATAATAAGGCATTCTATGCCGCGTTCTCACAGGTCTTGCCAGCCGGTGAAGGCATTGGATACGTCTGGAACAGCGACAACGGAGATCGAAACCTCACTACCATATTCGTTGCAATAGCAAGATTTGTGTTATCTGATATCCTTTGTGGAAGTGGTGGGTAGATGAGCAGGAATAACGCTAGCCCAAACAGGCTTTAGCGTACATCCATCGTCGTTGGTTCTTGGTCTTTCAATCTTCCGAGCTTCCTGTCAAGGGCCATGGCTTCGAAAATCATGCCTTGCCTGAGCCGGCGCATAGCGCAGCCTTCTAGAATCAGGCGCCTACCTCAATGTCGGACATTGACCTCGACCTTTCGAGTGGCCAGCGAAGCCCTCCAAGTCGTATGTCCTGCTCTCTACATCATCCGATCCCATTTGCTAACCTTTCCGCAGCATCGAGACTCACCGAACAACAACCTCTCCATCCCATTTTCCTTCAACGAAATCAACCAGAAACTCATCCAAGAAATCCTCAAACGATACCCATCGCAATATAAGAAAGCCGCTGTGATGCCCCTCCTCGACTTGGGCCAACGGCAACACGGCTTTACGAGTATTAGTGTCATGAACGAAGTTGGGAGGATCCTAGAGATGCCGCCGATGCGGGTGTACGAGGTGGCGACGTTTTATACGATGTATAATCGGGATCCGGTGGGGCGGTTTCACGTCCAGGCTTGTACGACGGTATGCAGCGATGCTGTCCATGAATCTTGCCGAAAGGGGAATGTCAGAATCTGTATCGGGTCGTGCTGACCTCGGGCTGATGTAGACACCTTGCCAGCTTGGCGGCTGCGGTTCCGATAAGATCATGGAAGCTATCGAGTCGCATCTTGGCATACACCCCGGGAGTACTACAGAAGACGGGCTGTTCACATTCTCAGAAGTGGAATGCTTAGGTGCATGTGTCAATGCGCCCATGGTTCAGATCAACGACGATTACTACGAAGACTTGACGCCAGAGTCAATGATCACGCTACTGAAAGCCCTACAAGCAAGCGCAGAACAAACAGCTGCAGCAGGAGGAACAGCAGGTATTGTGGGAGATTCACAAGCAGGCATGGGTAGCACGAAAGGAGCACCTAGAGATCAAGCAGCTGGGGGCAATGTTCAGAGCCAGGCGGCACGGGGCTACAGTGGCGCGAAGGGCGTCAAGCTGCCGAGTCCTGGTCCGATGAGTGGGAGGAAGACATGTGAACCTCTGCAGGGTTTGACGTGCCTGACGTCGGAGCCGTGGGGAAATGAGAAGCTGAGGACAGACGGCGCATTGTAAATATTGTGAGTCCAGGGAAAGGCGCAACCGGAAGTGCAAATAGGTACGACAACGTCTACATCTATTTTGAGTGTTTGTGTCATCCCCAATCATGGGTTTCAAATGTTCTTTCTGTTCTTTTCAGATCTAAATCTTCCCTGTTGATCGCTGTCATTGACCCTCCTCTCGTCCCCCACCTCCTTCTATCTGCTTTTACATAACGCGCAGCGGCTCTGCTGTTCTAAACCAGGCAACATGAACCACATAAGGTTGGATGACTGCAGAGCAACAGATGTGGAGGTATCATCAAGTGCTCGTTCTTTTACGCTCTGATGTCGCGGCAAGCGCGTCCTGCAGTAGCCGCACGTCCCTATCTCACCAATACAGAACACAGCACGAACATTGACTTTCGTCCGACGTTCATCACTCGATCCCATTGGTCAACTGTCAATACGCGGGTTCCCTGTGTCCATGCTCAACGGCGACAGCCGACACTGATAGTGTTTGCAGAGCAACCCCCCCCCCCCGGAGTATGAAGCATCTACAGCGTCGTCCTCCGGTACGAAAACCCATCCTCAACGCTCCCTCAACGCTTCCCAAGTTCAAGTCCTCGATCAACAGCATCCCAGTCCTTAAAGTCCGACCACGTCTGGCCATGCATCTCGCTCGCCCCCTCCT
>JAABUS010002947.1_pt1 | contig 29531 bp, 19 predicted proteins | sample 5560161 | NCBI WGS metagenome assembly JAABUS01 (sample SAMN10711885, study PRJNA513376) | rock metagenome | isolation source: Antarctica rocks | place: Antarctica: Victoria Land, Trio Nunatak nord | collected 2016-01-04
GACGATCCCCGACCGGGCCCGCCACGCGGACCCCCGGCGGTGGGTCTCGGCCGTCGCCTACCCGCTGAAGGACGCCGCCGGGCGGGTCCGGGAGGTGGTCCTGGTCCACGACGACATCACCGTACGCAAGCGGGCCGAGGAGGAGCTGCGAAGGGCACATGCCGAGCTGGAGGCACGGGTCGCCGAACGCACCGCCGAACTGGCCCGCGCGAACGAGTTCCTGCGGGCGTTGCTGGAGAGCATCCAGGTCGGGATCGTCGCGTGCGACGCCGAGGGTGTCCTGACCCTGTTCAACCGCGCCACGGTGGAGTTCCACGGCCTGCCGCCCGAGCCACTGTCTGCCGACCGCTGGGCCGAGCACTACGACCTCTACCGAGCGGACGGCCAGACCCGGATGTCCCCGGAGGAGATTCCGCTGCTCCGGGCACTCCGGGGCGAGCGGGTCCGGGATGTCGAGATGGTCATCGCCCCCAAGGGAGGCCCCCGGCGTACCCTGCTGGCCTCCGGGCAAGCCTTCCGCGACGACCGGGGAGGGAGGCTCGGGGCCGTCGTGTCGATGCACGACATCAGCGAGCGGAAGCACGCCGAGGGCCTCCTGCGCACGGCCCACGAGGAGCTCGAGCGGCGGGTGAAGGTGCGCACGGCGGAGCTGGCACGGGCCAACGACGCCTTGCAGGAGGCCGATCGACGAAAGGACGAATTCCTGGCGACCTTGGCCCACGAGCTGCGCAACCCACTCGCCCCGATCCGCACCGCCCTGCACCTGATGGGGCATCCGACCGGCGTGGGTCGAGACTTCGAGGTCGAGCGCGCGATGGCCGAGCGCCAGGTGGTCCACCTGGCCCGGCTGATCGACGACTTGATGGACGTGGCCCGCATCAGCCGGGGCAAGATCGAGCTCCGCGAGGAGGTCGTGGACCTGGCCACGGCGGTGAACCAGGCCGTCGAGACGGCCCGCCCCCTGATCGACGAACGTCGCCACAACCTGATCGTCTCCCTCCCCGGCGAGGCGATCCGGCTGGAGGGCGACCCGACGAGGATGGAGCAGGTGTTGTGGAACCTGTTGAATAACGCCGCCAAGTACACCGAGCCGGGCGGGGAAATCCGGCTGACGGTCGAGCCGGGGGTCGGCGAAGTGGCCATCCGGGTGCGGGACACGGGCATCGGCCTCCCGCGGGATTCCCTGCCGCACATTTTCGACATGTTCGTCCAGGTCGACCACCGCCCGGGCCGTTCGCAGGGCGGGCTGGGGATCGGCCTGGGCCTGGTGAAGACCCTGGTCGAGATGCACGGCGGGACCATCACGGCGTCCAGCGAAGGGCCGGGGCAGGGGAGCGAGTTCACCGTCCGGCTCCCGATGATGTCAGGCGTAATCGGGGGCCGGGACGGACCGAAGGCCGAGGATCGCGGACGGTCGGAGGGGTCCCTGCCCCGCCGCCGGATCCTCGTGGCGGACGATAACGTCGATGCGGCGAACAGCCTTGCCAGGCTGCTGACGCGGCTCCACGGGCAAGAGGTGCGGGTCGCCCACGACGGCCCGGAGGCACTGGCCCTCGCCGGATCGTTCCTGCCGGAGGTCGCCCTGCTGGACATCGGGATGCCGGGGATGGACGGCTACGAGGTGGCCCGGCGGCTCCGGGCCAATCCCGATCTCCAGGGCCTGCTGCTTGTCGCTTTGACCGGCTGGGGACAAGAAGACGACCGGCGCCGATCGGAAGAGGCCGGGTTCGATCGCCACCTCGTCAAGCCGGTGGACCCGGAGGTGGTTCGGGAACTCCTCGTCGGCCTCCGGCCGGTCTCCGAACCTGCGGACCCGCCAGTTCGCTGAGCGGACGATCGCCCCGGCCGGGCCGGCACGACGCATGCTATTGCAGGGCGAACCTCAGCGTCTTCGCCTCGCCGTCGCGGAGCAAGGTCACGGTCACCACGTCGCCCGGGCGCTTCTCCTGGAGGGCGTAGGCCAGCAGGTCCGACTCGGACATCCGCTTGGTTTGGCCGTCGAACGAGACGAGGATGTCACCCTTGAGGAACCCGGCCCGCTTGGCCGCGGCGTGCTCGCCGTACTCGCCGACGTGCCCGACCTGCAACGCCATCTTGTCCTCGGGCAGGCCCGCCTCGGCACGCCTCCCCGGGGGGAGTCCCTCCAGCTTGAGCCCGCCGAGTCCCATCCGCCGCAGGTGCCAGGTCGTCGTCCGCCAGGAGATGTCCCCCCGCCGCCAGCCCTGCGGGAAGTCGAGCGTCCGTTCCATCGTCTCGCCGGCCCGACGCACTTGCGCAGGGAGTCGGGCGGATGCGGGGGCGATCTGTAACACCCACTGGAGGTCCGCGATCGACAGCAGGGGTTGCCCCGCCAGCCTCACGATCTCGTCGCCGGCCCGCAGCCCGGCCCGTTCGGCGATCGAGCCGGGCGTGACCCGCTCCACGCTCGCCATTCCCTTCGGGTGCATCTTCAGGCCCAGGACGGCCGGGTCGGGGTTCGGGAAGAGCACCTCGTCGGGGATCGACTCGCCCGCCGTGCGGTACACCTGCCGCTCGGCCTCGCGGACCTGATGGCAGTGCATGCAGCTCTTGGCGACCTTGCCGTCGTAGTCCAGCGACTCCCCGTATTTGCCGGACAGGCTGGGGTAATCCCTGGGCGACTTGTAGCGGTCCTGGTCGACTTGCTTACCCGCCAGCGACGGCTTGACCGCCCGGTAGTCGCGGTGCATCCGCAGGGCCGCCTCCATCGCCTTGCGGAGTCCTTCCAGCGAGATGTCCTCGTGCTCCGGCCTCTCGGAACGAGTCCCGAACCGCCCGTAGATGGTCAGGTCGGGATTCATCAGGTAGGCGGCGAAGGAGAGGTCGAAGTCGTGCTGGAACCTCGTCAGGTCGATGGTGTTGGCCTGGACGATCCGGATGCAGACGAATTCGTCCAGGAGGTCACGGAGGATCGGGTCGCGGCGGGCCACGTCGTCGTCGAACTCCTGGCACGCCTCGCACGGGATGCACCGGAAGACGACCAGCAGCGGTTTTCCGACCGCTTTGGCGGCCCGGACGCCCACGCCCAGGTCGTTGTAAATCCAGCCCTGGGACGACTGGAAGGACTTCCGGTCATCGCGGACCTTGGTGTCCCGGTCCTGGGCCAGGGTCGCCGTCGATGTCGATGTCGACAGGAGGAGCAAGCCGATCACGGCAAGTCGGGTTCTCATGGCGGCAGTTCCTGCTGGGAGGCTGCTCGAAGGGCATCAATGGCGCGTCACGGGACGTGGGCGCCCTCGCTCTCCAAGACCTCGGCCGAGTTCGAGATGGTCGCGGAGGACGCGCACCCTCATTCAGGCCGCGCTCGGCGCCCACGCCGCCTCTCGTGAAAGCGTGTCGAAGAGGTCGAGCTGATCCGGGGGGAAGCGTCGATCGGCGATCGCGCGGAGGTTTTCCTTGACCGTTTCCCGGCGCGTCGAATAAAAGAGCACGATCCCGCCGGGATTGGCGTGCATGGCGTACGCGAGCATCAGGGGGGCGAGCGTCCTGGCGGTGTCCGTGAGGTCGAGCCCGAGGGCGTCCGCCCACCGTCGTGCGACGTCCGGCCGAGCACCGATGTAGTCGCGGAGGTTTGGCAGGCTTGCGCCGAGGGCACCGTGGGTGATGGTGAAACTCGTCCGGGGGGGGGACAGCACCTCACGGTTGCGACGGAGGGCGCTGTTCTCGAACTGCAGGACGCGGGCGAAGTCGGGCCGATCTGCCGCGATCTCCCGGAGTCGATCGAATCCGCTCCCGACCCCGAAGGACCCGATCCGGCCGGCGGCCGTTTCTCCGGCGAGATAGGTGGCGAGTTCGGGAGTGCAGTGCGACGGGTCCGCCTCGTGAAGTAAGAAAATGTCGATACGATCGGTCTTCAGCTCCGCGAGGCTGATCTCCAGGCTGGCACGTGCTTGATCGACGGAGAATGCGTTCGACTCGATCCGTCGGCCCGAATACCTCCCCAGGGACCTGCGGAGGCCCGGAGAGAAGCGCATCAGGGCCCGCGCCAAGGTTTTGATCGGGCGCATCCCGACCCCTCCTCCCGAGGGAGGCCGTAAGCCGAACTTGGTCGTGACGGTCACGCTTTCGCGGCGGCCGGCGAGGAAATCCCCCAAGACCCCCTCGGCGTCCCCCGAGGAGTAGGCGCGTGCCACGTCGAAGTGGCGGATCCCCGCCTCATAAGCTTCGCCCAGCAAGGCCAAACCCTCGCGCCGGGACTTCGGGCCCAACAGCGAGTTGCAACCGAAGCCGATCGCGGTCGTCGGCCTGGTCGTCCCTGGTATGAGTGCCGTCGGGATCAACGCGAGTCCCCCCTTGCCGGTCAGTCCGTCTGGGATCAAGCTCATCCGGCTGGGATTCGGGATACGTCCTCGGAAATGGTCGCGATCGGCCGCGGTGCAAGCTCCCTCTTGAGGAGGTCGGCGATCCGGAGGCAGAGGGCGATGATCGTGAGCGTGGGGTTCGACGACCCGCCGGTCGGGAAGACCGAACTGCTGCCGACGAACAAATTCCCCACGCCATGGACCCGGCAATCCGCGTCGACGACGCCGTGTCGCGGGTCCCTGTGCATTCGGGTGGTGCCCATATGATGGGAGCAGTCGAAGAACGTCCTGTCCATCTGGGAGAGATCTTCGGGGATCGAGACCGAGGAGGGGTCGATCGTGCCCAGGCCGAGTCGACGAAACTCCCGGGCGCTGACCTCGACGAGGGTGATCAGGCTCCGGCGGTCCAGGGCGGTGAGTCGCCAGTCGAGGATGGAGCGCCGCATGCCGAGGGTGTCGCGCTCTTCTCCGAGCAGCACCCGGCTGGAAGGATTCGGCTCTTGCTCGGTCATGACGCCGAGGAGGATCGGACCCCGTTTGTCGGTCATGGGGGTATGGTGGAGGGCGTAGTTGGTGACGGCGAGGGCGATGTCGTGGGGACGCCTCGCGACGTTCCAGACTGCCCGGGTGATGCCCGACCTCAGCTCCTTGCGTTTCAACGCCCTGACCAGCAGCTTGGCCCCCTCGAGCGCCGAGTCTTCGGGAATCTCGTAGCAAATCCCCCCGGAAACGTTGAGGATGCGCTCGTTGCGCTGGAAAGCCGCCGTGGAGCAAAATCTCGGAGAGTACCGCGTGCCCCGATAAGAGATCGTGTCGAAGAGGGCCCGGAGCTTGACCGGCTCGGCGGTCTGAATGATCGCGGTCCGTCCCTGGATGTGCTCCTGGAAATAGCGGCCGACGAGATCATGCGCGTTCCCGAGGCCGCGCGGGTCCACGGCATCGGACGCGAGCAGCAGTCGAGCCGTCTCGATCGCGCCGCAACAGACGACGACCTGGCTCGCTCGCACCGTCGCGGATCGACCCGCGAGCGACTTGACATCGACCCGCTCAACTCGGGAGGAGAGCGGGTCCGTCACCAGGCCGACCGCGTGGGCGCTCATCACCACCCGGACATTGCTCGATGACGCCAAGCGGTCGCGGTAGGAGATCGCGAAATTGGCATGATTGGAGAATTGGGAAATGCGGCAGTGGAAGATATTGGGGTCGAAGCGTGGGGGCTTCGGGAGGTTCGGTGGCCAGGACCGTTCCTCATAAGTCATGGGTTCGATCTTCAATATCCGCTCGGCCCGCGAGTAGTATGGCTCGAGAGTCCGGATGGAGAAGGGCCAGCCGCTGTGGGCCACCCATTCCCGTTGTTCGAAGTCGATGGGATCGAATGGAAGCGCCTGGCCGGCCCACAGGGTCGTGGTGCCGCCGTGGACCCGGGCCCGACCGGTGTAGATGCCTTCATGCTTCAGGCCGACGACCCGGCTGCGGTAAAGCTCCTGACAATCGGCGTTATAGTTCGCGTCGCCGCCGGTGAGGAGGACGACATCGTGGCCGGAGCCGTCCAACTCGAGGGCGAGCGTGATGCCCGCCGCCCCACTCCCGATCACGCAAACGTCCGTCGAGATTTCGGAGTCGGGTTCGAGCTTGGCGAAGTCGATCAGCATGGTCGGACAAATCTCAAGGTTGACGGATCATGAGATGCTTTGGGAGGGACCGCCGAGAGGCCGGTGGTCAACTCCATCGACTACCACTCCCCCGACCTGGACAGGGGGGTGCGAATCCGAAAGAAGCGGCTTACGACCCCACCGAAACCCGCATCGGATGTGGGAGCGGGACAATTGCCATCATCATCGCAGGCATTGTAACATCACGGTGCCGGATATGCCAGTTCTCGCGAAGCTGACGTGAATGGGCTTGGCGAGACTCTCCTCTCGGGCGGTCATTGACGCCGGCCCCATCGGCGGTTCACGCTCGGAACAGCCCTCGACCCATCCCACTTCCACTTGACCGATGCCGCCTATGTCGGCTGGAGTTATTGCTTCTTCGGCGTAAGGCTTCGCCGAACCCGTTGTGATCCTATGCGAATCTGTTTGACGTGACATCTTCGTTGGTGCATTTTCCCCGTAGGGTGGGCACCGCCCACCATCTCGAACCCCTGGTCCGGTAAGGAGATAGGAATGGTGGGCGGTGCCCACCCTACGGGGAAATCGAGATGCCGGCTGTCATTGATTCGGAATCGTTGATGAGAGCATAACGGGTTCGGCGAAGCTTTACTCTTCGGCCGCCTCAATTTGCCCTTCGCGCGGAGCGATGCGGTCGATCGATCAGCGGCGAGGTGCACCCTGGGAGGGGCTAGCAGGAGCGATCCGGGAGGGGAAGAGGGGGGACGAGGACGGACGGACCCGATGGAGGTTCCAGCTCCGCGCGCGATGGTCTGCCCCCCGTCAGAGCGTCGTGACCCGCACCGCCCGCCGCACGAAGTCCGGGTCGATGGTGATCCCGAAACCGGGGCCTGAGGGGACCCGGACCATTCCATTCTCCACCTTCAATGATGAGGTCTCGCTCGTCACGGGGATGTCCGCGTTCCCCTTGAACTCGGTGAACGGGACGGGGTTCGGGATGCAGGAGACGAAGTGGGCGGCGTCGAGGTAGCCGAGCCCCGAGCCCGACATGTGCGGGGTGCAGAGCAGTCCCGCCTCGTGCGCCATCCGGGCGACCCGCATCGATCGGAGGAATCCGCCGTAGTAGTGCAGGTCGGGCTGGACGACGTCCACGCCCCGGTTGGCGATCATCCAGCGGAATCGGTACTCGCTGAACTCCTGCTCGCCCCCGGCCACGGGGATGCGGAGGGCGTCGGCCACCGCCCTGGTCTCCTCCAGGTGGTCGAACCGGCACGGCTCCTCGTAGAAGCCGTAGTCGTGCTCCTCCATCAGCCGCCCGACCTCGATGGCCTTCCGGGCGTCGTACGAGCTGTTCGCGTCGGCATAGAGGGTCATCTCCTTGCCGAACGCTTCGCGGACCAGCGGGATGAGCGCCTCGGTCCGGCCGGGCAGGGAGTCGGCATTCTTGCTCATGCGGCCACCCAGGCGGAACTTCAATGCCTTGGCCCCGCTCTCGGCGACGATCTTCTTGAGGTATGCGACCTCCTCCTCGGGCGTGTTGCCCCGATTCCCACTCGCCCGGTAGACGGCGATCTCACGCCTCTTGACCCCGCCCAGCAGGTCGCCGATCGACTTGCCGGCGAGCTTGCCGAGCAGGTCGAGCACGGCGAACTCGGCGGCCGCCACACAGACCCAGAAGGCGAGCCCCTGGTACTTGTAATTGTCGTCGTGGCGGTACAGTTCCCAGAGCAGCGGCTCGAGCTGGCGGGCGTCCTTGCCGGCGTAGAACGGGGCGACCCGGTTGAGGAAGATCGGGTAGGTGTGAATCATGTGCATGGCGTTGGGGACGGCGATCCCCTCGGCGCCGTCGGTCGACCGCACGCGGACGAGGAAGTTCCGCCCGTTGCGGAGGAGTTCCATCGCGGCGATCTTGACGGGCGTCTCGAGTCCCTCGAGCCGGAGGATCGGAGCATCCGCGACCCGGTTGAGCCGCTCAAGGCCGACCGGGGCGACCGGGGGTTCCTCCCCGGCGGTCACACGGCGGTTGGATCCGGCCAGTACCCCCGCCCCCAAAGCGGTCCTCAGGAACGAACGGCGAGGAGTCTTCATGGTCCGGCACTCTCCATGATGGGGTCACCCGCACCGCGGTCATTCGGACGTGGGGGCTGGATGGCCGAGGTGACGGTCGCTGAAATCGAGGAAGGCTTCCCAGTCCGCCGGCTTCACGTCGTGCTCTCCCGGTCGGATGTGATAGCCGATCGTGCTCCAGATGAGACTGTTCGTCCCCGGCATCTCCCGGACCCCCAGCCCGTCCGCACCCAGGAGGCGGTAGACCGCGTCGGCCCCTTTCGCCGCGAGGAATTCGCCGCGAGGGTCCGCCCAGCGGTCCCCCTCGGCGCTGCAGACGAGCACCGGCCGGGGCGCGATCAAGGCCAGGAGCATATGCTGGTCGACCGGCAGCTCGGCCTCGCGATCGTTGTACTTCGCGTAGTTGGCGCAGAACCAGTGGGGGAAGCTGGTGTTGAGCCGCCGGACCGTCTCGCCGAATTGCCGACGGCTCAACGCGGCTCCCCCCTCGCCCGAGTCGTTGGAGATGACGACCGCGAACCGGCGGTCTTGCGCCCCGGCCCACAGCGCCGTCTTGCCCAGCCGCGAGTGTCCCAGCAGCGCGACCCGCCCGGCGTCGATGTCCGCGTCGGTCTCCAGGTAATCCATCGCCCGGCTGAGCCCCCAGGCCCAAGCCCCGATCGAGCCCCACTCGTCGGGATCGGGTCGGACCTGGCCGGGGCGATACGAGAGCGGGTGGACGCCGTTCTTGAAGCCGTCGTCGTGGTCCGGATCGATGTCACCGTAGTAGGCGGTGGCCACGGCGTATCCCCGCTCGATGATCCGCCCAAGCGGCCAGCGGGAGGCTTCCGATCCCCGCGACTGTTCCGAGGCCCGGTTGCCGGTGATTCCCTTGCTCGGATTGTCGCGCATCCAGCCCCTCGCCAGCGGGATGCCGGGGTCGGGATCGACGCCGTGGTTGCCGCTGAAGTTCAGCCCGAGGAACGCGGGGAAGGGCTTTCGGCCCCGATTGGGCACGTAGATCACGAGGTCCATCTTCGGGCCGTCCGGCGCTCCCGAGAAGGACACGACAACTTCCTTGCGCGTGGCCGCGCCGCCGAGCGCATCCTTCACGACCCGCGCCACCTCAAATTTCAGCCCGGCGGGACGACCCGGTGCCTTGCCGTAGACGTGAGTCTCGAACAGCCGCAGGACCTCGGGCCGCCTCCTGTTGGTCCAGGTCTCGGCGTCTCCGACCCGCTCCCCTCCGGACAGGACGAGGGGATCGGGCAATGAGTAGGCCGGGACCTTCGCTTCGTCGTAGTTAATCTCTGAATCCTGGGCGATCGAGGGCCGGGAGCCCAGCGACAGGGCGACCACCGCGATACAAAGGCCGACCGACGACATGAGCCGACCGGGGGGACGTCGAACGGTGTCGTGCATTCGAGAGCCGGGCATGACGGCCACTCCGGGTGCTGCCCATCGCCTTTGCCGGCGGGGCCTGAGACGTCGGTGGGTGAGTCTCAGCGTCAGCCTAGCAGTGGCCTTGCCCTCCCGCAAGGACGTCTCGAGATGCCGCGCCACGCTTCAAGGCCCGCCGGCGAATACGATCGTCGCGTTATGAGGTCTTGCCAATCGACCGGTCGGACGCCCGACAACCCCGGTCGTGTCTCCTCCCGTTGCCTCGCAGGGACTCTTAGAGCCAATACCGATGAATGAGCCGTAAGTTGCGGATGACCCTGGAGTAATGAATTCCCCCCCCTGCCAAGGGGGGGTTGGGGGGGTGGATGCCAGGCCGAACCCGTCGGTCGTGCCGCGCCGAAGGACCCCCCCTACATCCCCCCTTTGCAAGGGGGGATGAATCCGCAATCTCCACCAGGTCCATGAGTTACGGCTAATTCAACGGTATTGACTCTAGAGCCGGGACGTCAGACCGGACTTGATCGCAACCCCGAGGTTTTTACGCCCCAGGTACGTCTCCCAAGCCGCCCGGGCGAAATCGGGACGCGGGATGACCATGCCCCGCTCGGCGTTCATCTGGACCACGAGCCCGGTGCCGGGGATGTTGGTCAGTCGGATGTGGTCGCCCTGCTTGACGGGGTGTGCCAGGAAAAAACGTTCCAGGGACGCCAGCTCGGTCGAGAAGGCGGGTGCCGGGTGGCTCATCCCGATCGACTCCCGGAACGACTTGGCCATGGTCGCTCCGTCGACGTCCCGTTCGAAGATCAGGTGCAGCTGCTTGATCGCGTCGATCCGCGCCAGTCCGCTGGCGTCACCGACCTTGATCCCTTCCTGCACATAACTGCCGATGCCGTAGACGTGGAACCTGTATTTCGTCCGGAGGGCGGTCCCGGTCAAAACGAGCCGCACCGGCTTGTCTCCGATCCGGGTGACCACCGCCGCGGCGAACCGGGGGTCGGTGCCCGCCGCATCCACGAGGGAGGCGATGGAGAGGAGACCGATCAGGACGGTCGGGGAAAAACGTCGCCTTGACATAGACCCTCCTCCGTTCGCAACTCGTCGCCCGCGTCAAGATATGGACGCCCTTCACCCTCAAGCCCGGAGCCATGCCCCGCGGGGCGTAGGGGTTGGGGGAATTTTCGCGGGCACAATCTCTTTATCGGCGTTCAGACGCCGCCTGATCATCCCACGTCGCGTCCAGGGACGATCCCCCAATTCGGGGCGTGTCGGCCCGGGGCCGGTCGACCGGAGGTGGGGTCAAGACCGAGAATGACACCTTTTTCTCGCGTCAATCTCCGGGCGCCCACGGCAAGCCCGTGTGCCTCGGTGGGTCCTTCACGTCTCATTCCGAGTCTCGGATCGCCGCCGCCGAATTTCTCGGGGTTGTCCCCGCTGGCCCCGATGCCACCCCGATCGTATCCTGAAGCCGTCGAGGCGTCGCACCGGTCGTCGGCGAGGGCGAATGCTCTTGTAGACCGCCGAACGACCGGCCCTCGGCACGCGGACGCGGCACGGCCTCCGACGGTGATCGACCCGAGGTGACGACGAGCATTCGTCTCGAACTTCCGGCTTGGATGCGGAGGTGAGGTTCAGCGAGACGGACCTGCGTAGGATCGACGAAGCGGACCCTATTCCCGGGAGCGTAGAGTACCGATGGCACGAGAAATGTCAAGCGGACGGTTGGTGCGTCTGTCGGTGATCGCGGGGCTCCTGCTGCTCGCGCCGGGCGAATCTCGCCTCCATGCGCAGGACGATCCGAAGCCCGATGCGAATGCCAGGCGCGATCGCGTGTTCCGCGCGGGGGCGGCGGCGAGCAACATCACGCCCCCGCTCGGCGAGCCGATCGTGGGCAACTTCTCCATCCCGACGGCCCGCCACATCCACGACGAGCTCCACGCCCGCTGCCTGGTCCTGGACGACGGGGAGACGCGCCTGGCCTTCGCGATCTGCGACAATGTGGGCATCCCCCGCGAGGTCTTCGACGCCGCCAGGAAGACCGTCCACGACGAGACGGGCTTGCCGGCAGACCATCTGCTGATGGCGGCGACCCACTCCCACTCGGCCACCTCCGCCCGATCGGAGAACGCCATGAAGACGGACGGGGAGCTCGCCGGCTACCGGCAATTCCTCGCCCGCCGGATCGCCGACGGCGTCCGCCGCGCCATCAATAACCTGGAGCCCGCCCGGATCGGCTGGGGCGCGGTGGACGTCCCCACCCAGGTCTTCAACCGTCGCTGGCATCTCAAACCCGGCACGCCGATGCCGACCCCCTTCGGCGGGCAGGATCGGGTCAAGATGAACCCGGGGCGGGGCAGTCCGAACCTGCTCGAGCCCGCCGGCCCGACCGATCCTCAGGTCTCCTTCCTGTCCGTCCGGTCGCGGGACGGACGCCCCATCGCCCTGCTCGCCAACTACTCGCTGCACTACGTCGGCGGCGTCCCCGAGGGGCACGTCTCGGGCGACTACTTCGCCGCCTTCGCCGAGGATATCGGGAGGGAGCTCGGGGCCGACCGGCTCGACCCGCCCTTCGTCGGGATCATGAGCAACGGCACCAGCGGCGACGTCAATAACATCAACTTCCGCGAGAAGGGCGAGACCAAGGCCCCGTACCAGAAGATGCGCGAGGTCGCCGACGAGGTGTCGAAGGCCGTCGCTCGGGCACATGCGAAGATCGAGTTCCGGGACGGGGTCACCCTGGCCGCGGCCCGGAAAGAACTCGTGCTCGCCGTCCGCAAGCCGAGCGAGGAGCAGCTAGCCTACGTCCGGCGGATCCTCGCCCAACCGGAAGACGCCAAGCCGTACCACGTCCACGAGCGGGAATATGCCCGGCGGGCCTTGCAGCTGCACGAGTCGCCGGACGAGGTCTCGGTCCCCCTCCAGACGTTCCGGATCGGCGACCTAAGGATTGCCGCCATCCCCTTCGAAGTCTTCACCGAGAGCGGGCTGGAGATCAAGCAGAAGAGCCCGCGGAAGCCCGCCTTCACCATCGAGCTGGCCAACGGCTCCTACGGCTACCTGCCGACGCCCCGCCACCACGCGCTCGGGGGCTACGAGACCTGGCTGGGCACGAACAAGGTCGAGGTCGAAGCGTCCGAGAAGATCGTGCGGACCCTCCTGGAGATGTTCGAGGCCCTCCATCCTTGAGAGGCCGGGCCCTGTCGTGATCGGTCTTTGTCTCATGCCTTCGGGGTTTCCGAGGACCCCGAGACGTCGAAGGGAAGGCGGCACCCTCGCCCGGGATGCCGGCCCGGTCGAACGGATCGAGGGACCATCCCCCGGATGCCGGCCGCGTCGCCGGCACCCGAGGGGGGAGCCTCAGTCGCGCCCGCTCAGCAGGGCGCCGGCCAACCGGCCCAGTCGTCGGTCGTCGGCCAGGAGCGCCCGCAGGCGGGCGTGGGGGGCCGAGGCCCGATGTCGATTGCGGGCCCGACGGCGGAGCGGGTCGGCCGTGACGTCCTGACCGGGATGCTCGGCCCCCGATCGGATGACCTCATCGCGGCGTGGCGTCTCGGCCCCGATCGGCTCGCCCGCCGGCGGGTCGGCGATGCCCTGCGGGTTGGTGTTACCGGCGGCCAGCGCGAAGCTCGCCGAGGGCGAGAGCGAGCCGGAGGTGAGGCCCCGCGCGTTGTCGAACTGGTAGACCCGGTCGGTCCCGTTGTCGACGATCCACAGGCTCCCGCCGCCGGAGGGGTCGAGCGTGATGCCCGTCGGGCTGGAGCCGGCGCCGGCGATCGTCCAGCTCCCAAGGAGCGAGCCGGTGAGCGTGTACTTGAACACCTTGTCAGTGGCGGCGTCGTCGACCACCCAGAGGTTCACGCCGTCGGTGACGATGTCCTTGGGGTTGGCGTTGCCGCTGTTCAAGTTGAAGCTGCTGGCGTTCTGGCTCCCCGACCGGAGGCCGGCGGCGTTGGTGTAGCGGAAGACCTTGTCCTGCTTGGCGTCGACGATCCAGACGTCGGTGCCGTCGGTGGCGATCCCCTCGACGGTGGCGTTGGCGGCCAGGCTCCCCGCCGTCCAGGAGCCGAGCGAGCCGCCGCTCGCGTTATAGACGTGGACCTTCTTGTTGGCGTCGACGACCCAGACGGTGGTGCCGGCGGCCGTGCTGGCGGCGCCGCGCGGGGCGGTGTTGCCGGTGTTCAGGGCGTAGTTCTCGACGGAACTGCCGAGCGTGCCGTACTCGTAGGTGCGGTCGCCGCTGCCCGCGTCGTTGACGATGTAGAATCTGGTCGAGTCGTCGTCGAGGATCGTGGCGACGCCCTGGCCATCGATGATGACGGCGCCGGTCGCGTTCGAGAGGTTGAGCGTGAACGTCTCGGTCGGCTCAGCGAGCGCGTCGTTGAGGACGGGGACGAAGACCGTCTTCGTCGTCTCGCCGGGGGCGAACGTCAGCGTGCCGGAGACCGCGGTGTAGTCGACGCCGGCGGTGGCCGTCCCGTTGGCGATGTCGATGGAATACGACACAGTGACCGGCGTGACGCACGGGGCGTTGAGGCTGACCGTGAACGCGGCCGGGTAGGGGTGGCCGTAACGGAGGACCTCGGCGTAGTTGCCGACCAGCAGGTTGCTATTCGCGTCGAGCAGCAGCCCGATCGGCCGCTCGAGCCCGTTGTTGCCGGCCGACACGGGGGCCTCGATGAAGGCCCCAGTGATGGCGTCGTAGCGCAGGACCTGGTTGCTGTTCTGGCTCGCCACGTACAGGCTCCCGCCCGAGAACAGGAGGTCGCCCGGATTCGACAGGCCGCCGGAGTTCGCGGCGACGAACGTGCTGTGGAACGCGCCGGTCGTGCCGCTGTATCGCAGGACCTGATGGCCGCCGGCGCTGGCGACGTAGAGGTTGCCGTCGGGGCCGAAGGCGAGGGACCGGGGGTTGCTCAGGCCGCCGCTGCCCGCCGCGACGAAGACGCCGAGATATGCCCCCGTGACGCCGTCGTAGCGGAGCACCTGGTTGGTGCCGCTGCTGACCAGGAGGCTTCCGTCCGAAGCGAAGATCATCCCCTTCGGATCAGAGAGTCCGCCGCTGCCCGACGGGACGAAGGTGTCGAGGAACGCGCCGGTCGTGGCGTCGTAGCGCAGGACGCTGCTGCTGTCGCGCGAAGCCACGTACAGGCGGCCGTCCGGTCGGAAAATCAAGCCTTGCACCGCCGGGCGGACCAGGCCCCCGCTCCCGGCGGTCACGAACGCACCCAGGAAGGCACCGGTCGCGCCGTCGTAACGCAGGACTTCGTTCGTGTTCAGGCTGCCGACGTAGAGGTTGCCGTCGGGCCCGAACACCATCCCCGTCGAGCGGTCCATGCCGCCGTTGCCGGCCGCGGTGACGAGCGCGCCGAGGCTGCCGAGCCGGGTGTCGCCCTCGGTCACGGTGGCGTCGACGACCGAAACCGCCGCGTCGTCGTTCAGGATCGTCCCCAGGCCACCGCCGGCCGCATAACCGGGCGTCGTCGTGGAGAGGTCGAGCCAGAAGGTCTCATTGGGTTCGGGGGTGTTGTCGCCGTTGACGGTGACCTGGACGGTCGCCTGCGCCTGCCCGTCCTGGAAGACGACCTGACCCGACGCCGCGACGTAGTCGGAGCCCGTGGTTGCAGTATTGACGGCGGTCGTCCAGTTGACGACGGCCTGGCCGGTCAGGCTCCCGACGCGCCGGATCGTGAAGGAGATCGGAGTCGTGACCCCGGCCGCCCCTTCGGGCACGCTCGGGAAGTCTGCGGTGAAATAGTTCGCCACCTTGATCTTCCCGGCGGTGCCGGAGTTGTAGATGCCGGAGACCTCGCCGGGCGTGAGTGCCCGGCCGTAGACCGACAGTTCGTCGATCAGGCCGTTGAACGGGATGTTGTATCCCGAGCCTGAGACGGTGTTGGCATTGCCGATCCCGACGCCGGGGTTGTACGTGGGGTCGAGGGCGCCCAACGGCCGGACCGTGGTCACGGCCTGCGCGACGACGGCCCCGTCAAAGTAGAGCTTCATGGCGCCCGTCGCGTCGTCGAGCGTCGCGGCCACGTGGACGAGCTGGCCGGTGGGGACCGAGGCGTAGATTCTCGCCGACCTGCCCGAGGCGTTCACGACCTGGAAGAAAAGGTTGCCGCTCGAATCGGTGCCGAGCTGGTAGGGGTCGAGCCCGCCACGGTCGTCGCCGCGGAAGAGGATCGCCGCGAGAGCGGTGCTAGGGGAGGGGAGTCCTTTGACCTTGATCCACCCCTCGATGGTCATCGAGCCCGTCAAGGCCAGGCTCGGTGAGTCGGCGACCCCGGCGCGGTCGTCGACGCCGTCGAAGCTGAACGTCTGCCCGACCTCGCCGGCGGCAAAGGTGGCGCCGTTGTACAGGATCGCGTTGTTGAGGCCCTTCAGGTCGGCCGCGGTGTTGTCGGCCGTCCACCAGCTCACCAGCCCGTCGGGGACGCCGACGGCCGTCAGCAGCTCACGGCCTTCCAGGCACTCCAGGCTCATGCGATGGGCTCGGGTGGCTCGGGTCCGCCGGGGGAGGGATCGGGCCTGCGAGGAGGAGTGGTTGCGCATCGGTCGGCTCCTTGGCTTCGGGGGAGTAGGCTCGAGCCTCGGGGGTGTCGGGATCACGTCCGTCGTGCCCTTCGTCGACGGCCCGGTCATCGGCCTCTACTGGACAGTGCGAGATCGGCGCGCGGTTTACCCAACGGGGAGGGAAATAAATTCGAGAAGTCCGGGGGGGCCACGGTGCGGGCTGGCTCCGGGGACGCCCGGCACGCACTCCGGACGGCCGCGGAGTTCGCCCGTCGCTCCGCAGTCGGGATTCGGCTACGTCGCCGAGATCAACTCCGCGGTCGACTCGGGCCGTCGGTCGGCTCGTTCGACTTCGAATCCTTGCTTGTCCCGGAAACAGGTTTCGGTCTCGCTTCCTCCCGCCACACGGCGGCTTGCTTCGGCTGGTTGATCGCTTCATAGAGCCGGACGAGGAGTTCGGCCGCTTCCGTCAGCCGACGTCGCTCGGGCACGGTCATGCGAGCTTCCCGCTGCTTCATGCCCTCGTAGCCTTCCAACAGGAGGGGCTCGGCCTCGGCGTAGTTCTCCTGCCCCAGGAGGGCGCCGCCGAGGAGCGATTTCGCCTCGAATGTCGCCCAGGAGTCGGGCTCCTTCCTTTCACGGATGGCCAGGCATTCGCGCAGCGACGACTGGGCCTCCGTGGGTTGCCGGGCCAGCAGGAGGTTCCGGCCGAGCCGGGCCAGAATCTTCGCCAGCCCCAGTTCATCCGCGGGCAGCTTGCGCCGCCGGATCGCGACGAGCTCCTCGGCGAGGCGAACGGCTTCGGCGTGGTTGTGCGCCTCGGCATACATCCCGGCGAGGGTCGACATGGCGATGAGTGAACGGGAATGCTCCGGCCCCAGCTTGGCCTTGATCAATTTGAACGTCTCTTCGAGCAGGGGCAGCCCCTTCTCAAGCTTCCCGGCATTCCAGTACGTGACAGCGAGGTTGTTCATGCCGTTGAGCGTGTTGGGGTGTTCCGGCCCGAGCTTGGCCTTGAAGAGCATGCACATGTTTTCATTCAGTGCCACGGCCTCATCGAACCTCCCCAAGTCTTGGTACACTGAGGCGAGATTGCTCATGTTGATGAGGGTGGCCGGGTGGTCCGGGCCGAGCTTGGCCGTGTACAGTCTGAGCGCCTCCTCCAGCAGGGGCATCGCCTGGTCGAGTTTCCCGGTCTCCCGATACGCCAGGGCGAGGCAATTCATGCAGGCGAGGGTCCTGGGATCCTCCGACCCGAGTTTGGCCCTACTCAGCCTGGTTGACTCTTCGAACAAGGGCAGGGCCTGATCCAGTTTCCCCGAATCGCGATAGGCCTGAGCAAGGCCACTCATGCTGGAGAGGGTTTTCGGATGGTCCGGCCCCAACTTGGTTTTCGTCAGCCTGGTTGTCTCTTCGAACAAGTGCAGGGCCTGGTCGAGTTTCCCGGAATCGTAAAAGGCATGAGACAAGTTGCTCATGCTGGCGAGCGTGTTCCAGTGGTCGGGCCCGAGCCGGGCCTTCTGGAGCTCGAGCGTTCGTTCCAGGAGGGGAAGGGCTGATCCGAGCTTTCCGTTACTCCGATAGAGCTCGCCCAGGTTGCTCATGCTGGCGAGCGTGTCGGGAGCTTCCGGCCCGAGTACGACCTTCTTGAGTCGGACCGTCTCTTCGAGCAATGGTAGGGCCAGGTCGAGCTTCCCGGCACTCGCATACGCACCGGCGAGGTTGTTCATGCTGTTGAGCGTATGGACATGCTCTGGCCCCAACTTGGCCTTCACCCGCCTGAGCGTCTCTTGCGACAAGGGCAGGGCCAGGTCGGGCTTCATGGCAATCTTGTAAGCCGAAGCGAGCTCGCCCATACTGTTGAGGGTGTCGAGATGTTCGGGCCCCAGCATGGATGTATATGTCGCGCGGGCCCGCGTGAACAGCGCGATCGCTTTCTCCGGGTAGCCCAGAGCACGTTGGGAAGAACCCAGGGTCATCTGCAATTTCGCCACGGTCAGCGGGTCGCCTACCGCCTCGCCTTCCAGTTCCCTCGTCGCCCGGTCCAACCGCTCCCCAAGCAGCACCCGCAACGGCTTACCTTCCTTCTCCTCCGCCCCCGGGTCCAGATCCTTGAAGATCGAGCCCAGGATCTCGTTCGCTTTTTCGACCTGGACCAGGCTCTGCTGGGCCCTTTCGTTGGCCTGGCCTTCCGCTTTGGCCGCCGCAGTTGCCCGCACCGCTTGCCACGTGCTGACCACCACTCCCAGCACGAGCAGCACCAGGAACGCCACTGCCGTGCTCAGCAGGCGACGGTGCTTGCGGGCGTATTTCTTCAGCTTGTAGCCGGGCGACGGCGGGCAGGCCTCGACCGGCTGGTCGGCCAGGTGCCGCATCACGTCGGCCGCGAGGTCGTTGGCCGTCTCGTAACGCCGCGTGCGGTCCTTCTCCAGTGCCTTCATCACGATCCAATCCAACTCGCCCCGGACGGCATGGCCCAGCGTCCGCGCGTCGGCCTGGCGGTTGGCCGAGACGCTGTCGAGCGTCGCGCCGAGCGAGCCCAGCCGCGTGCTCGGCGTCGGCGTCTCCTGCTCGCGGATGATCCGGCGGATCTCGTCGTAGGCCGCCTTGCCCAGCGCCTCCCGGTCGATGGGCGTCGTGCCGGTCAGTAGCTCGTACAGGAGCACGCCGAGGGCGTAGACGTCGCTGCGGGTGTCGACGTCGACGCCCGACAGCTCGGCCTGCTCGGGGCTCATGTACAGCGGCGTTCCGATCATCTGCGCGAAGCCGGTGAAGAGCGACCGGTCGGTGAGCGCGGCGCCGGTGGCCTTGGCGACGCCGAAGTCGATGACCTTGGGCACGGCGGCGCCGTCGATGAGCGTGACCAGTACGTTGGAGGGTTTCAGGTCGCGGTGGATGATGCCCTTCTGATGCGCGTGCTGCACGGCGCGGCAGACCAGGACGAAGAGGTCCAGCCGCTCGGGGATCGACAGGCGCGCCTTGTCGCAATAGTCGGTGATCGGGATGCCGCGGACCAGCTCCATGACGAAGTAGGGCAGCCCGGCGTTGGTCGTCCCGGCATCATGGACCTTGGCGATGTTGGGGTGGTCCATCAGGGCCAGCGCCTGGCGCTCGGCCTCGAACCGGGCGACCACCTGGCGGGAGTCCATCCCCGGCTTGATGACCTTCAGGGCCACCTTGCGCCGGACCGGGTGCGTCTGCTCGGCCATGAAGACCGTCCCCATGCCCCCCTCGCCGATCTGTTCGAGCAGCTTGTAGGGGCCGATGACCGTGCCGGAGAGCTCGGCGACCTGGGGCGAGTCGACGGTGACGTCGACGGGAGAAACGGCGAGGAAGCTCGGCTCCTGATCGTGCACGCGGAGCAGCGCCTCCAATCGGTCCTGGCGGTCCCGATCCGCACCGCAGAGGTGCCGGAGATAGGCCGCACGCGCCTCGGGCTGCTCGATCTTCCGGGCCACCTGGAAGACGGCCTCTTCATCGAACTTGACGTCGTTCATGGGCGTTTCGTCCCGCAAGAGCGATCTTCGCCTGGCTGACTGACCCACGGTTCCTCGTCATCGAGGGAATGAGGCCCGCGCGGCGGCCTCGGGGGTTTTCGCAGTGGCGAGTTTGAAACCCGCCCTATCAACCTGGTGCCCGGTTGCAAGACCTGCTGCCATCGGAGGCCCGACCCTGGACCTGGTCGGAGGGCGGGTTTCAAACTCGCCCCTTGAATGGGTTCCGTTCTCGCCCCTCATCTCATCATGCGAGAACCAGGGTCGATTCACCCAACGGTTCCGGACATTTTTCCGAGATTCTTCACGGCCCCCGCTCGACTGTCGGGTCCTCGGACATGGCGAGGCGGAGCCAGCTCCTGGCGTAAGCCCAATCATTGTCGGCCGTTGAGGTGGAGATGCCGAGCGCGTCGGCCGCTTGCTGCTGGGTGAGGCCCGCGAAGAACCGGAGCTTGATCAGGTCGGCCTTCCGCTTGTCCAGGGCCTCGAATCGCTCCAGGGCCTCGCTCAACGAGAGCAGGTCGACGCGCGGGTCTGCGATCGCCGGCTCAACCTCGGCCAGGTCGACGCGATGGCGTTGGCCTCCGGCCTTCGCGGTGGCCTTGCGGCGGGCACTCTCGACGAGGATTCGTCGCATCGCCTCGGCCGCGGCGGCGAAGAAGTGACCTCGGCCGCCCCAGCCGGGGGCTTCCTGCCCCACCAGTCGCAGATACGCCTCGTGGACCAGGGCGGTGGCCTGGAGCGTCTGGCCGGGCTTCTCCTGCGCCAGCCGCCGGGCGGCGAGCTTGCGCAGCTCGTCGTAGATCAGGGGCAGGAGCCGCTCGGCCGCCTGCGGGTCGCCCTGCTCGATGGCCGAGAGGACGCGTGTCACGTCGTTCATCGTCGGTGGCCGTCGGGGGCCGCCCATCCCGCGGGCTCGGTTCGGACCCGAGCCTATCGCTCGGATCGCCTCGCGGCATAAAATCGGGACGGGTGGTCCCCACAAGAATAACCGCCACGCATGCAGTAAAATAGCCCCACTGCGAGGGCGTCGCCCCTCGGTCGACTCTACCGGGATCGATCGCGCAGGTCAGGCGCCACGAGCGTCGGTTTTCGTCCGATGACTTCTCGACAGGCCGTCATGATCCCCATACCATGACGACGACCTCAAGTGGTCCAGTCCCGGGGGCACACTTCCCTTGCTTCCCCACATCGCCACGCTCGGAAAGTGGACCTTCGCCGCCCTGTTCATCGCGGGGGGCATCGGCCACTTCGTGGCGCCCGACGTCTACGTCCGGATCATGCCTCCCTATCTCCCCTTCCACCGACCGCTCGTCCTCTTCAGCGGCACCATCGAGCTCATCCTGGGCGTCCTGCTGCTGATCCCGAGGTATTCCCGGCTCGCCGCCTGGGGCCTCATCGCCCTGCTCGTCGCGATCTTCCCGGCGAACATCTATCTGTACCAGCACCAGGAAATCCTCCGCGCCCCACCGATCGTCCACCTCATCCGCCTGCCGCTGCAAGGCGTGCTGATCCTCTGGGCGTTCGCCTACACGCGCAGGCGGCCGCCTTTCGTGGACGATCCCGGGAACGGCGGCAGCCGCCACGGGCCCGGCGAGCCGTCGGGCCCCGTCGCCGGTCCGTGACCGCCTCGCCCGCGACGTCCGTTCCCGTTGGAGCGGGGTGGTATCGTTGCTACAATGGCCCTTCCTCGGATTGTCAGGTCCACCAGAACGGAGCGACGACGATGATCGACTTTGGGGATATCGACGGCCGCTTCGAGTTCTTCGCCGTCGTCACCCCGGACGGGAGGATCCCGACGGTCGATGACGACGCAAAGCTCAATGACCCGACCGTCTGGTACACCGGCCCCCTGGGCACCCTCGCCCACCTCTCCGACTACGCCCTGGTCTTCACCGAGTGGGACGACGCGAATGCCGATTACCGGAGGCACCGCGACAAGCTCCCGACGGGGACGACCATCCGCGCCTTCTCGGTCGCCGTCGAAGAAGTCATGAACGCTTACGAAGGGATGGAGGGCCAGGTCGTTTAACCGGACGCACCGGAGAGGTCGACTGGAGTGCGTGAATCCCGTCTCCTTCTCTTCGTTCCTGAGACCCGTGATCGACGGACGGCATCGAAGGATGGCCACCTATCGGGCCGGCAACGATCGGTCGTCTCGAACCAGGACGTCGCCCGTCCTACTCGCCCACCCCCCGGGCCAGGTCGATTTTCGAGGCCCTCGGAGGGCCGAGAGGGACGGCCGGGGTGCGGGGTACGCCCGAGAAATCCCTCGATCCGCCCCATTCTTCGCATCTCCCCCTGGACACAGCCTCATGTTTTCGTCCATTGTAATGCCTCGGAAATGTGCCAGCCCGGCATTGGAGCCCGGGCACGGACTGAAAAAGACGAACCGGGCTTAAGGGCGAAGATGGCGTTCAGGCACTCGGACTCGATCGAGGTCAAGCGGATCAAGGGCAAGGGTCGGGGCGTGTTCGCCATCCGACTCATTCGCAAGGGCGAATTGATCGAGAAGGTCCCCATGCTGGTCATGCCGGACGACGAGAATCTCGAGGGATCGATCGTCTCGAAGTATTGCTTCGCATGGGGCCGCGGGACCGTGGCGGTGGCGCTCGGTTTCGGCTCGCTCTACAACCACTCGTACAGGCCCAATGCCCGCTACGACGACGTGGGCCCGCAGACGAAGGAATTCACGGCGCTCAGGGATATCGAGCCGGGCGAGGAGATCGTGGTCAATTACAACGGGAATCCCAGCAGTCGAACCGCGGTCTGGTTCGACGTCATCGAAGCCGCGACCCCGGACAAGGCCGATCGACGCCTCAACGGGAGAGGATGAGCCGGGGACCGGATGCCGACGAAGGGCCCGACGCCCCACTCCGGAGCACGAATCCCAGACCCGCTCCCGTCCCGAGGCGGCCGAGAGCCCGAGGAGGTCATCATGGGAATCATGGTGCGGTTCGCGGACTGGTTCCGGATCATCAACGTCCGGCCCTCCGAGGAGTCGGGGGCGATCGTCGGGGGACGCGAGGGCGAACTCCAGCTCAGGGAGATGATCGGGGCGTCATTCGCCTTCAATGACGCCCACGTGCTCGGCGGCCGGCGGATCCGGTCGAAGAGCCAGGGGCGCCGGCGAGAGATCGACCTGATCGTCTGCACGCCCCGGATGATTCACCTGGTCGAGGTCAAGAACTGGTCCGGGCACCTGGCCGTCCGCGATGGCGTCTGGCGGCAGACTCGCAGGGGCGGAGACCTGGTCGAGCACGGTGACCTCGTCGCGACCAACCTGCTCAAACGGGACGCCGTGGTGGAGTATCTCCGGGAACGGGGCGTGACGCTCGACGAGCCCATCCTCCGGGGTCATATCGCCCCGAAGGTCATCTTCATGAACCCGAACCTCGTCCTCGAACCCGCGATCGAAGGCCTCCCCGAAGTCATCTCGCGACGCGAGCTGGACGAATACCTCGGGGGCCGGCCCGAAGGGAAATGGACCGAGCGACTCTTCGCGTCCCTCGTCGAGTATCTCTTGAAGACCGAGTCGAGGCCGGCCGCGACGACCTCTCGGGCGCCTGCGGGTCCGATCCCCCCCGACCAGTACGACCGGATCATGAACTTCCTCTCCGAGACCGGCACCTGGGACCAGCTTCATTTCTACGGGACGAGAGTCGTGACCGGGGACGTGATCGGCCTGCAGCTCGGCCCCAGGTCGTACCGGCGCCCCGAGGTCGTGGAGACGGCGGGGCACCTGCCGATCCGGCTCGAGTGGTCGCGCGGCCGCCTCATCGGCTTCCTGAAAGCCATGACCGGACTCGGATGGCTCGGGAGCGTCTACCTCGGCAAGGCCCGCAAGAAAGCGCGGCCCGCCGACACGGTGACATTCCACGCCGTCGGCGAGAAGGAGCCGTCCACCTTCAGGCTGGTGGAAATCGCCCAGATCGTGCTGGGCTGAACTCTCGCGAGATTCCGAAGGGGCCGTGCGTCCGGTTGGGTCCGGTCCCGCGAACCTCGGCCCTACGAATGGCGTCTGGAGGGAAACGAACTGATGTCGCGGCCAAGACGGTCGGACAGATGGCCGTCGGACCGGAAAAGATGGGCGGAGTGATGAAACGTCCTGACGAGCAAAACCAGCGTATCGACCTCCTCCGCGAGCTCCTGGAATGCTTCGACGCGCCCGACCTGACCCTGGTCGAGGCGAAAGCCCTGCGGAGCCGCCTGGCCGACCTCCTGGAGCCGGAGGTTCCGACAGACGCCGGCGCACGGCCCCGACGGATGCCCTCGGTCCGGGTCGAGGAGAGGGAAGATGCCCTCCGGCTGACCGTGTCCGCGCACTGCCGGGTCGGCTGACGGGTCCTTCCCCTCCCGCCCGTCGCCGGCTGACTCCCGCGATTCGCGAGGTCGGCCCGGAGGGGGCGTACCCTTGCCCCGGCGCTCCCCGCCGATCATTATGGGGCTCCCGATTCCCGCCCGACCGCGACCCCAGGAGTTGCCTCGCGATGTACCCGACCGTCCGTCTCGTCCTACCGACCCTCGCCGCCGTCCTGGTCGCGGGGGCCGTCACCCATTCGGCCGAGAAGACCGGCCCGCAACTGGCCCACATGGTCTTCTTCGCGCTCAAGGATCATTCGAAAGAGGCCCGGGACGCGTTCGTCGCCTCCTGTCAGAAATACCTCGTGGACCACGAAGGGACCGCCTCCTTCTCCGTCGGGGTCATCGCCGAAGACGTGGTGGAGCCGGTCAGCGTCCGCGACTTCGACGTGGCGCTCCACGTCGTCTTCGACGACAAGGCCGCCAGGGACAAATACCTGGAGCATCCGCGCCACACGCAATTCGTCCGGGAAAACAAGGAGCACTTCGCCAAGGTCCGGGTCTTCGATTCGTACCTGTCGGCGAAAACGCGCTGATCCGGCAGGGGCCACTCCGTTTCGCCTTTCGTGTCGCCCCTGGTAGACTGCGGTCATGAGCAATGACAGCCGCACGACCATCGAGGCCACGCCCGAGACCTTCGAACGGGACGCCATCGAGCGATCCCGCGAGGTCCCGGTCCTGGTCGATTTCTGGGCCGAGTGGTGCGCCCCCTGCCGGCAGCTCGGCCCGGTCCTGGAGAAGCTCGTCGGCGAGTACGAGGGCAAGTTCGTCCTGGTGAAGGCCGACACCGAAGCGTTGCCCGACGTGGCCACCAGCTTCGGCGTCCGCTCCATCCCGGCGGTCTTCGCCCTGAAGGACGGCCAGGTCGTCGACGGCTTCGTCGGCGCCCAGCCCGAGTCGGTCATCCGGGCCTTCATCGACCGGCTCATGCCGACGCCGGCCGAAGGGCTCGTGGCCGAGGCCAGGATACTGGAGTCGACCGATCCCGAGGCCGCCGAATCCAGGTATCGGGAGGCCATCGTGCTGGCCCCGGACGATGCGCGTGCCAGGATCAAGCTGGGCCAATTCCTCCTCGCGCAAGGCCGGGTCGAGGAGGCTCGGGCCCTGGTCGGTGAGCTGGAACGGAGAGGTTACCTCGAGCCCGACGCCGAGCGGCTCAAGGCCGAGCTGACGCTGCACGGGCAGCACCTCGGGACACGGGGGATCGAGGCGGCACGCGCCTCCTTCGCCGCCCACCCGGGAGACCTTGGCCGCCAGTTCGAACTGGCCGAGGCCCTCGCCGCCGCGTGCGAGTATCCGGAGGCGCTCGACCTCTGCCTGGACGTGGTGGAGAGGGACCGCAAAGGGGAGGGCGAGCGGGCTCGCAAGACCATGATCGCGATCTTCCAGGTCCTCCCCGCCGATTCGGAACTCATCAACGAGTACCGGCGGCGGCTCTCCTTCGTCCTCTGACGAGACACGAGCCGCGACCGCCCGGGACCGTCCCACCGGCGAATCCAAGACCCGTCCGCGCAGGCTTCTGGAGTCGATGATGAGACGCCTCTCCGCCTTGATGATTCTCGGCCTGGCCGCGATCGGACTCTCGGGCACATCTGCCGGCGGGGCGGAGGAGCCGTCGTACACGCGGACCGAGGACGTGATCTACGGCCGCAAGTTCGGCACCGCCCTGACCATGGACGTCTTCCGTCCGAAGGAGGACGCCAATGGGGCGGCGGTCGTCCTGGTCGTCAGCGGCGGCTTCTTCTCGTCGCACGAGGCCATCAATCCGGCGTTCGCCCGTCCCTTCGTGGCCAGGGGCTATACGGTCTTCGCCGTGGTCCACGGCAGCCAGCCCCGCTATACCGTCCCCGAGATCGTCGAAGACATGCGCAGGGCCGTCCGGTTCATCCGCCACCACGCCGGAGAGTACGGGATCGAACCGGACCGTGTCGGGGTCTGCGGGGCGTCGGCCGGCGGCCACCTCTCGCTGATGCTGGGGACCGCCGGCGACAAGGGGAACTCGGAGGCCAGGGATCCCGTGGACCGCGAGTCGAGCCGGGTGCAAGCGGTCGCCTGCTTCTTCCCCCCCACCGACTTCCTCAACTACGGCGGGCCCGGCCTGGAGAAGATCAAGGCCACGGACCACGCCCCGCCCTTCCGCTCCGCCTTCGACTATCGCGAGCTGGACAAAGCCGCCAACGTCTGGATCCCGATCACCGACCCGAAGAAATTGCGCGAGATCACCCGGCACATCTCGCCGATCACCCACGTCTCCCCCGACGACCCGCCGACGCTCATCTTCCACGGCGATGCGGACACGCTGGTCCCCTTGCAGCAGTCCGAGGCGATGGTCGAGGCGCTCAAGGGTGCCGAGGTCGAGGCGAAACTGGTGGTCAAGGACGATGCCGGGCACGGCTGGCCCGACCTCCCCCAAGACCTCCAGGCGTTCGCCGACTGGTTCGACAAGCACCTGAAGCGGGCGAAGCGACCCTGCAACAAAGACTGAAAAGACCGATCATCTCGCGCCGACGCGTGCGTGAGGTTTCCGACATAGAACCCGGGGTGACGCGATGAGCGAGCGGATCGTCTTGCGGACGGGCGAGGCGCTGGTCGAAGGGGCGGAGGATTACATGGCCGCCGAGCCCGAGGTCGTCATCGGCGAGCTCGATGGGCCGGTCGGGCACGCCCTCGCCAACTTGATCGGCGGCCAGGCCAAGGGGCATTCCAAGGTCTTCGCCCTCCTCAACTGCGACGTCCAGGTCCGGCCCGCCACCGTCATGGTCAGCAAGGTGACCGTCAAGGACACCGCCTACACCAACATCCTCCTGGGGACCGTCCAGGCCGCGATCGCCAACGGCGTGCTCGACGCCGTCCGGGCCGGCGACATCCCCAAGGACCGGGTGGACGACCTGGGGATCATCTATTCCGTCTGGCTCGACCCCTCCGTCACCAAGGTCGAGAACCTCGATCACAAGGCGCTCTTCGACGTCCACCGTCAGGCGACGCGGAAGGTGATCCGCAAGGCGATGCGGAACGAGCCTTCCATCGACTGGCTGCTGGAGAACCAGGAAAAGGTGGAACATGACTTCCACCGACAGGGACTCGAAGGAAACCTGTGATCGCGCCGACCGATGCGCCATGTCGGCCCTTCATCGCTCGAACCCGAATCGCCCCCGGCCCCCATGATCGAAGACTTCCGGTCCGAGCGAATGGTCGCACCTGGAATCCCGGCGCGTCATGGAGAAGCTCGGTTTTTGGCACGAGCGCGCCCTGCTCCATCACGGCTTGCGGCATGTCCTCTATCGGATGCATTCCCCCCGCCGTCGCGTCGCTCAACCACGGCCACGAATTGCCAGCACCCGCTCGGTCGAACGTCGGCCGGTGTCGGGCGACCTGGGATTCTCGCGTGATGTTCCGACGGGGCCGTAGGCGACGCCGGCTCTCTCGTTCCTCCCGGCCCATTCGACCAGCCAGTCCGGGACCCCGCCCGGGGGCATCGGGCGGCCGATGTAATAGCCCTGGGCCAGGTCGCAGCCCCACGAGGCGAAGAGTTCGAGAGTCGCCCGGTCCTCCACCCCCTCGGCCACGACCCGGAGCCCGAGGTTGTGCCCCAGGTCGATCACCGACCGCACGATGCAGGCGTCCCGCTCGTTGTGGACCATGTCCCGCACGAACGACCGGTCGATCTTCACCTTGTCCACCGGCAATTCCTTCAGGTACGCCAGCGACGAGTAGCCGGTCCCGAAGTCGTCGATCGCGATGAGGACGCCCATCCGATGCAGCCGGGCCAGGACCGCCTTGGCGCGGGCCGGGTCGGCCATCATGGCGCTCTCGGTCACCTCGACGGTCAGCCATCGCGACGGGGCGTCGGCCTCGGCCAAGAGGCGGTCGATCGTCTCGATCAACTGGTCGTCCTGGAGGTTCTCGGGTGCCAGGTTCACGGCGACCCTGAGCTCCAGTCCCTCGCTCCGCCAGGCGCGGAACTGCCTCAGTGCCTCTTCGAAGGCCCAGAGTCCGAGCGGTCGGATCAGGCCGGTCTGTTCGGCGAACGGGATGAACTCGCCGGGTCCGAGCAGCCCATCGCTCGGGTGCTGCCAGCGGACGAGTGCCTCGGCACCGACCGGCTGCATCGTCCGGAGGTCGACCATCGGCTGGTAATGCAGCCGGAGCTGGCCATCGGCGATGGCGTGGCGAAGCTCGCCGCCGAGCCTCATCCGCCTCGGGCTGAGGTCGGCCTGGCCGGCCGCGTAGACGGCCCGGCCGGAGCGCGCGCGCTTCGCCGCATACATCGCGACGTCGGCGTGCTTCATGAGGGTCGCGACGTCCAGGCCGTGCTCCGGATAGACGGCGATGCCGATGCTGACGCCGACGTCGAATCCCTGCCCGTCCACGACGATAGCCGACTCCAGCCCCTGCAGGATCCGCCCCGCGATCGCGATCGCCCTCTCCTCGTCCAGGCCGGGCAGGAGGATCCCGAACTCGTCGCCCCCGAGCCGCGCCACCACGTCGGAATCCCGGACGGCCTCCAGCAGCCGGGGGCTTAACTGGCGCAGGACGGCGTCGCCGTAAGGGTGGCCGAACGTGTCGTTGATCTCCTTGAACCGATCCAAATCGAGCAGAAGCAACGAGAACCGGGCGTCCCCCCCGGGGGACGATGCGATGCACCGCTCGACTTGAGTCTTGAGCAAGGTCCGGTTCGGCAGGCCCGTGAGCGCGTCGTGCGAGGCCTGGTGCACCAGACGCTCCTCGGCCCGCTTGCGATCGGTGATGTCGACGCAACCGCCGGTCTGGTGGAGCGGACGGCCCGCGTCGTCGAAGAACGTCTTGCCCCGGTCGGCCAGCCAATGGACGCTGCCGTCGGGCCAGACGATCCGGTATTCCGCGTTGAAGTCCGTCCCTTCGGTCACGCATCGCTGGGCGCAGTCGACGACCCCCGCACGGTCCTCCGGGTGGATCAGGACGAGGAACTGGTCGAGCGAGCCGAGGTGGTCGCCGGGGGGCAGGCCGAAGAGCCGGTCGAGCTGCTCGTCGCCGTCCACGACGCCTGTCTCGATGTCCCACCGGTAGATGCCCGTCCCCGAGGCGCTCAGCGCGGCCACCAGGCGCTCGCGGCTCTCGCGAAGAGCCGTCTCGACCTCCTCGATGCGGGTCAGGTCCATCATCGAGCCGATCATCCGCGTCGCTTCGCCGTGCTCGTCGCGCTGCAGGATGCCCCGGTCGATGATGGGGGCGTAGGTGCCGTCCTTGCGGCGGAAGCGATACTTGACGGTCCAGGTCCGCGCCCCGTCGTGTGCCGCCGCGTGGACGGTGGCGGCGACTCGCTCCCGGTCTTCCGGATGGAGCAACTCGTACCAGCTGGCGGCGTCCCGCCCCACCTCCTCCAGGCTATAACCGAACAACCTGGTCACCGACTCGTTCCACCAGATGGCGTCGGTCCGCAGGTCCCTGTCCCAGATCGCGTCGTTGGTGGCCTGGACCGCCATGTGGAATCGCTCCTCGCTGAGCCGCAGCGCCGTCTCGGTCTCCTTCCGCTCGGTGATGTCGGTCGAGATCCCGCAGAGTCCATAGGGGGACCCCTCGGCGTCGAACAGCGGGGCCTTCACCGAGATGTAGGTGCGCAACCCGTCGGAGTGCGGGGCGACCTCCTCGATCTCGCAGGCCCGCTTGGACTCCAGGATCATCCGGTCATTGGCCCGGAAGGCGTCGGCGATCGGGGCGGGGAAAAGCTCGTGGTCGGTCTTCCCGACGACCGCTTCCTTGGTCACGGAGAACAGGTCGGCCCACCGCCGGTTGACAAGGAGGTAACGGCC
>JAABUS010002948.1_pt1 | contig 29518 bp, 1 predicted proteins | sample 5560161 | NCBI WGS metagenome assembly JAABUS01 (sample SAMN10711885, study PRJNA513376) | rock metagenome | isolation source: Antarctica rocks | place: Antarctica: Victoria Land, Trio Nunatak nord | collected 2016-01-04
TATCTAATAAAGAGTATTAATAATAAATAATAAATTAAATTCTATAATATTAAATAAAAGTAATAATAGATATATATATCTAGAAGATTTAGAAAATTATATAAAGTAATTTAGAATCTCGACAAATAATAGTAGTTATAATAGAAATTAATATTATATAATATATTATAGATAAATAGAGTAGTAATAAATAAATAAATAAATAAATAAATAAATAAATAAATAAATAAATAAATAAATAAACAAATAAAATATACTTTAAGTTTATTATCGTTTCTAATTTATATATTTTATTATTTATTTATAATTTACCCTCATTGCTCCCGTAATTTCTCTACGGAAATAACGACTTTATAAATTAATAATCAATTCATAATCTATAATATTATATAAATTTATAAGAATAAAATCTCTAAATCTTTCTACTATTTATATAGATAATAAATAATAAAAATATATAAAGAGATTAAAATCTATTATATTAGAAGTAAATATTAGAATAAATCTATATTATAAATATAATTATTATTTTAACGAGTAGTATAAAATTTTTAATAAAGTAATCTTTAAATTATTTAGATAATAATAATTATAATTAATATAAATTATAATAGATTCTATAAATTATTTTAAAATAGACTTCGAAATAAATAATTAAATAATTAGAGTAAATAATTAATAGAAATAAAATATATTATATTAATATATATTTAAATTGTAAAAGATATTAATATTATAGTATATTTAACAAATATATAATTATATATATAATTATAGATATAATTAATAAATTTTATAATTTTATTATATATTCTTTACTAAGTCTTACCGCCCCCGTAATCTCCTTGCGGAGATAGCGACCCTCTAGTTAAATTAGTAAAGTATCTCTAAATACTAATTTTTTTAAAGATTTATTAAACTAGCTTTAATATTTATAAAATATATAAAATATATATTTTTAATTCTTATAATAATATTGAAAACTCGTTTTTTCTTTATATATTAAATTACCTTAGGGGAGCTCTCATATTATATAATAGTAATTTAACTTTTTATTAACTTATAGACTATTATTATTAAAATTGTAGAAGAATACTTGATTATTCTATAGAACTATGGGAATACGTAAGACTATATATTATAGAGGATCTGTATATAGATCCTAGATTACGTGACTTAGTCACGTAATATATTAAGCCTTAATATATTTTAATACTCCTACTCGAACGTTATTATTATAGAAAAGTAAACGCCGGGTAGCTATAGTAAGTAGCTCCTATATAATAAAAATCCCGTCTACCTATATAAAACATTCCTGATTTTAATAAAATACGGTTATTTAAAAATTTTATTTGATATATAATATACTCATACACACTATTCATAAGTTAAAATATAGTCGTATAGACTATATAGGCGAATACGATACTACGAGTAGATCATTATAGTTAAGCGGGATACGGATAAGTCCCGACGATAATACTACGAGGAGCGTTACTATAGAGGGTAGTTATAGGCGCTAGGTATTATAACGCTTATTTACGAGTAATATGAGCGAATCCTTAGAGGCGCTAATCTTAGGGACCCTAGAATAAGGGCTCTAGGTACCTAGAGAATAATTAAATCTAAGTAATAATATAAAGAATATAGCGGTATAGCTCCGGGGGTATATAGCCGCTATTATTATATTATAAACTATCTACCTTATAGTATATTTAAATGAATATAAATTAGGTTAGAAGTATAAACTATTTAAAACGTAATTAATTAAAATCTTAACCTATATTAACTTTATAATTATAAATAATAAGGTATTTATCGTAGCCTTTAGGGTTAATAAAGATAGCGGTACCTTAATAGTATTATATATTTATAGGTTAGGTACTGGTACCGATCTATAATTTAGTCTAGGTAGTAAAGAGAGTTAAATAATTAATAATTTAGGGTATTTACCTACGGAGTTTATTATAATAATCGCGCCCTTTAAGATCTAGTAGGTTCTTAAACTAATTAATTTTATTATCCCTTATAAGAAATAATAGAGGGCGAGTATATATATATACCGACGTAAAAGATTATATATATATTAGGAATTCGGATAACTTAGTTAATAAAATATCGTTATAAAGTTTAGAAGAATCTAGGCTTATACTAGGTATAAATAAGTTTAAGGCTATTATAACTTTTAATACCAGCGGTTAAATTTTAAACTTTTATAATAATAATAATAAAAATTAAATATATAAAGAAGGTAGGATATTTAGAATTTTATAATATATATTAAATATGAAGTAATAGTAGTAAATAGGTAATAACTAGGGACCTATTACCTAATTTTAATATAACTAAAAATAAAGTATAACGGAAATAGGAGCTAGGCTAGATACCCGTTAATTTAAATAATATACCCGCGGTTTTAATAGTATTTTAGTTATATTATAATAACTAGATAAACCCTTAAAGGGCCTTTAGGCCTAGGGCTTAACGGAATATATTAAATTTATCCTTATTTAAGATCTTTATAAGATCGTCGGTTATTTATTTATCGGTCGAGACGTATTCTGGGACGATTTAATTATTAATAACCTTTTCCCGAACAAAGTACTAATTAATATTAATATATTTAGTTCGGGTATAAAACTAGGGGTTCTTTACGAGGGTTATAATACCCTAGTTATTATAATAGATAACTATAGCTTATATAATAGTTTCGGATAACTAGGTAAATAAATTCCGTAGTTAAATAACTTCCTTAAAAGTCTAAATCTACCTAATATATTTAACTTTATAAATCGATAACGCGACCGTAGGTTAATACTTTAAAGACTAGTTAATAATACTATTACCGGTATTAAATATATATCCTAAGGTAGAATAACGGGTATTATAATTATTTACCTAGTCGGTATTAATATATCTAGATATTTAATTTAGGGGTCCTTTATATATAAGGCGGTAATTTATAATAATTTTTAGGTACTAAAAGATCCTTTTAATAATAGTCTAATAAGTATTAATTAGGTTTAATCTATACCGATTAATTATTAATACCGTATATACTATATTAGGGCGAGTACTTAATATAGTATATATAAAAGATCCTACTACGGATTAGTACCTAAAACGGAATATCGCGGGAGTAATATAATTATCCTTTATTTTATAAAGCTTAGTCGAGGTATCTATAGAGGTAAACTATAATTTATACTTTTATATATCGAATCTTTTTAGGATCTAAAGTACTTAACGTATCTAATTTAACTAAACCGTAGGGTTTTATTAAGGCGGTCGCGTAAGATAATTATCCTTAAATAAAAAGTATATAGGCCGAGGTCTTTTATCTAAAAGCGATTATCTAATTTTAATTTAATAGAATTAATATCGGCGATTTTTAGGCCGATAATAAGATGATTATTTATATAAATAGCGATAATAATATTTATCCTAGGGTTAATAAAGATACTAAAATCGATATTAATTACTTCGAAACTTAAACAGCGAAGGAATTTAGTAAAAGTTTTATATTATACTTTAAGGGATTATTTTAGCCTATATAAAACTCTTTTAAATTTATATATTAATAAGTTTAGGCTCGCTCCTATAAGTTATTATATATAAAATTCTTCCTTAATAACCCCGTATAGAAAAGTAGTTTTAATATTAATATATTTAATATCTTAGTTATAGGTAGCTATTAGGGTAAAAATAGTTTTATAATTTATTAATTTAATTACCGATATAAAGGTTTCGTAATAGTCGAGATCTTTATATTATTCGAAACCCCGTATTATTTAATATACTTTATATCGTAGGATCTCCCCTATTTTTAGGCCTTATTTAAGAGTAAATATTTATTTATTAATAAAAGTTTTCCTTATAGTTAGGAGGTTAACTAGCGATTATATATTATTTTAAATAAATGATTTTAGCTCTTTTTTTATCGCTAGTTATTATTCGGTTTTATAATTACCCCGAATAACTTTATCGTAGGTCCTAGGTTTATAGAGCTTATTATTAATAGCCTAAAAAAATTATATAAATAAACTAAATAAATCTAGCGATAATGATTAATATTCTAATAAATCGAGATTAGGGTAATCCCTAATAACCCGATTAATAAATTCGATTTATATAGTTATAGTTAGGGAGTTACCGGCTAGTATATTACTAGAAGAGGAAATATTAGAAAGAGTAAAAAATAACGGAGTATTAAAAGTATTTAAAGAAAACGGATTTAATATAAGCGCCTTAGATTCGTTTTATACCTCCCTTAGAGTTATATATTATTAGTATTTAAGAGGGGGATTAGGAGTTAATAAGTTATTATTTTAATTAAAGATATATCGAGGGCGCTTTTCTTAAATATAATAAGAACTTAAATAGATTATTTTCCCTATTATTAAGTTTTATAGCCGGAAGATATAGTTCCCCTTATATTTTATAAGAAAGTACCGCGTATTTTTATCGAGAAGTTTTTTCTATTTCCGATTTATAGTCTAGGCTACTAAACTAATAGTATATAAGTAAAAGAGGTCCGGGTATAAACTTAAGAATACTTTAATCGGCGAGAGAGGTAGCCTAATAACGGGTTTATAAATAATAAAATAAGCGATTATTTAAACGAGTTTAGGCTATAAACTATATAGGAGGCCGGAGTTTATAATTAAGAAATAAAGCCTAGCTATTATAATATAACTAAAATACTCCGATTCACTATTTTATTAAAGATTTCTAGGTATTATAAACTTATATATAATCCCCTTATCTTTTAGGTAGCTTTAAAACTCCTTAGAGATATATTCGTTACTATTATTAATACGTAAACAGTAGATCTTCCGGTCGCTATACTTATATTTAGTTTTAAATTATTTAAATAACCCGGATATTTGGCTTTTAAGTATTAAGGGGTTAATTTCGGCGTATTTAATTTTATTATATTTTTAAATTATGAAATACCTATAACCTTTAAACCCGATAAGGGTTAGCGGGCTAACTAGATTATTATAAATAAAATTTAATAAAGATTTTCCCGGTTAATATTCGCTTTTATATAAAGCTAACTATTAGCGACCTATTATATAGCTCTTATAAATATAATCGTTATTAAACTTATAAATAAAATCGACCCCTAAGGCGACTAAAGGTAATTTAATAACGTTTTATTACCCTATATAACCTATATAAATATACTAGTACTATTTCGTAAAGGCGCGAGGAATACTATAAGTATTTAGAGCTACTAGCGGTTATTATAAATCTAAAGCGAATAGCCTATATATATAATAAACTATAAAAATAATACTTTAAACGAATATTTAGCCCCTTCATTTAAAGAAGTTAAATTTCGCTTCTATATCTAAAAAGTAGGTTATAAATAGTAAATTTACCCTTATATTAAATATATATAATATACCCGATATAAAAAGGGTGCGCTTAGTATTATTAATATTATATTAAAGTTTAATAGTTTTAATATTATATAGAGTAGATATATAACTCTTAATTCCTTTAACTTATAGGCCGGAATAAGGCCGTATATTAATAAAATTATACTAGTTTATAACCGAGCTTCGAGTATATCCGTAATTAATAATATATAAATAAAATATATTTATTTTTAAGGTAATTATTATTAATATTAATATACCCCGAATAAAATAATCGTCGAGCGGTTCTTCTAAATAGGCTAGATTATTTATAAAATAAATAAAATTATCCTCCTTTATCTTAGATAGCTTTCGCTTTTTATTAATTAAATAGGCCGCCTTTTTAGTTTCTATCTTAAATTTATCGGGCTTCTATTTAGGATATAGGCGCTAGTATTTAATTTTAGAGTATTAATACTTCTTCTTTAATTCCTTATAAAAATTATATATTTTATAAAATTTAGTAGGTTTATTTCTATCGAAATAAGAGCTAATTGGCCTCACTAGCCGCGCGTATAGCGCGGTACTAGTATGGTCTTAGTAATCTTTATAGTTAGTCGCTCTAATATCTCTATATAGTAATAATACAAGTATTATTTATTTTATATTTTAATAGGTTATAAGCCCGGGCGTAGGGCTTTATTTAATAAGTTTTATTTCTTTACTCTCCTATATTAAGGTAGTACGTTATTATTTCCGTAACTAGCTAGAATCGCCCCTACTATAGTTATTATATTAATAGTATAGTAGTTTATCTAGCTGACTAAATACTAGCCCTAAAATACTTCGATATAGTTATTATACCGTCCTAATAATGCCCGTAATAATACTTTAGTATAGTAGTTATTACGATATCGGTACCTTAACGTACTTTACCGCCTTCGTTAATTTAGGAGTTAAAAACTCGGTAGTTAAAAGATTATAGTCTTAGTAGTTAAGCTTTATAATTAGGCTGGCCCTATAGATTTAGCCCCGGATACCGAAGACTCCGGGCTAATAAAGGCCGAATAAACCGATATATAAGTAAACCTATTCCTTGTGAACTCGCTAATAATTCTATATTTATCGTGATTCTAGGGGTATTACCCCGTTAATAGCGGTAAAGAGTTAGGATTCGAATAACCTAGAATTATTTAATAAAGGGGGATAGATACCTTAATAATTCCTAGTTATTTCTTAATTATCTCTTTACTAGCCTTCCTAATTCTAGCCTCCTATTTTTAATTAATATATACCGTAATATTTATATAAATTATCTTAGGATTTAATAATATAGAATAATCCCTTGAGCTCTCCCCTAGAGTAACGGTTAATTAAATTAATTAAAATATTATTAACGACTTATAGGAGCGTTTTCTAGACGGTTTATTTTATAATCTTCGCGCGAATTACGCCGCCCTTAATTTTCTACTCCTATATAACGATATCGGCTTTAAGGGAGACTATAAATAAATCGAAAATAAACTTAACGGTATTATAATATTTATAACCGATTTATTTTTTTACCCTTCCTCGACTTTACGTTTTTATAATTATATACCTCGGGCGTATCGAGACGCTATAGACTCCGGTCCTAATATACGGTTTAAAGTCGAAACTCCTTTAATTTAATCGCTAGCCGATTTACGGTCGTAAATATTGATAATAGTAGTAGATCCTTCGGCGTTTATACTATTAGATCCCTCCGATTTATTTTATTTAGATATCGAAATATTAAATAATAATAACGCCCGTTATTTTAACGGAAGTTATCCTCTCGGCCTTATATTTATATTTTAAACTAGTAAGGATTAGCCCCTTTATAAGCGCTATATAAATACTTATTTTATAATATCTAGCCTAGGAGTTATTATTAACCGAAATAATCGTAGATAATTAAGCGCGTATACCTCGTAGGTTATAAAAGATATTTAGGAGGATAAGATCGAACGTGCCTATAAAGTTATAAAATTATACTATAGAATTAACGCCTACTAAATAATAAAGGAAATCACCGTTATTATAGAGGTTTAGGATATATTAAAGAAGTTTTTTCGCCCTTAAAGTTCCGGTATTTTTAACGAAGCGATCCGTAGTTTTAATAATCTTAAATATAGCGAATATATAGACGTTACCGAATATACCGGGAAATTCCGCGAGATCGATACCGAGTTAAAGAACTTAAACTATATATTATTTAATATATTTTTAATTAATATTTATTTCTAGAACCTAGGTATTAAATTCGATACCTTCTAAAATACGTTTATTTAAACGTATATTATCTTTATTATAGATAGCGCCTAGATTATTACCCTCGATAAATTATCGCTCGTTATTAGAAATAAAGAAATTTGTATAAAAGTTACTAAAGCGACACGATTATATTAATATTTTAAATACCCTTATTATAGGCGTTAGCGAGTATAGCCTAGTCCCGGTAAAGCGAGGGACTATTATTATTTATATAATTAATATTAGCCGATAAGTCGATATATATTTATTTAATATAGTTTATATCCTTAGCGTATAATCGAACCTTATTTTTAAATCGTAATTAATATTAATCGGAGTTAAAATTATTAAAATTACCTCCGTAGGTATTATTATCGGTTATAAAGATTTTAACTTCTATTTTATATCTTATAATAAAGTATTTATATTTAATACCTAGGTACGTCCTACTTTAAATTTTATCGCGATTATAATTATATCCTAAATTCTTTTTAGGCTAAAAATATATATATATATTACTTTCTAAATCTTCTTTAATTTAAAGTTATAATATTACTAGTAAGATTATTTAAGGTAATAAAACTTAAAGAAGTTAAAGATAATAATTATAAATATTAACCTAGATAAATTAATACCGGCGGATTATACCTATATTTTATATATTTAATCGCGAATAGGAAGGGTATTATATACGTATTTTATTACTCTAAATAAATACCTATATAAATATATCGATAATAACCTCGTCGGTTTTATTAATAATAAAAGAGTGTTTTTAGGAGAAGCCTATAACGGCGCCCGCTACTTTAGGACTATACTTTATAATTTTATTAAAAAGTTTTATATCGCTATCTTTATATATAAAAGCGATTTCCTCTTTATATTTAAGATTTATACCGTTAATCGCGAGCGACCTATATAATAAATTAAAAATTATTATATCGATAGCGGAGGAGAATTTAATTTTAGAGTATTTATAGTCTACCGAGAAGAGAAAGGGATCTTATTTAAATATATTATTTATAATATTTTATAAATTAATAATACCGCTAAATATTTAGGCTAGAGCCTAGGTTATAAAGTATATATTATACTCTTTAAAAGCGGTATAAAGAAGAAGTATTAATCGGAATTTATTTTTATAATTAATTACCTCCGTAATCGATCCCCCGAATCTAATATTAAGATAATATTATTCGAAAAAATTAATAATACTAAACTTAACCTCCGCTACTTAAAAGCTCTCGGCTTTAAAGTATAGGTTTATATTAATAATACTATTACTAAAATAGGGTATTTTAAGTCCTATACCGTTAAATATAAATTAATCGGGTACGAGGGCGATATAATCTACTACTTTATTAATAAAAAAAGCGAGTTTATATAGTTAAGTAATATTTATTTTATTAAACGGATACCTTAAAATATACCTAAACTATAACGGAAGTATAATATAACGGCCTTTAGTTTTATTTAATTATTAAAGCGGGCGGCGGTCGAAACCGACTCCGGTAATGATTTTAACGAGGATAAAAGCTCGCCTATATATCTAAAACCGCCTATACTAAATAAATAACCCCCTAAAAGCGATAATAATAACGATATCGATAATAGTATTAATAGCGACGATACCCTATAGCTTTATTCGCTACGAATTTATTTATTATAATTTATAGAGTAGCCGGCGATTAAATTACTCGCTAAAATCTTATAAAATTATCCCGAATTATATATACCTTCGATTATACTTTGATATAAATCCCCCGATTTAATCGCCTTATATATTTTCTTAACTTTCGTTATACGCGCCGAAGTACGGGAGCCGAAAATATATAAAGAGGTTATAACCGATAATTATAATAAAATAAACTAATAATTAGTAATATAGGATGAATTCGATTCCTTAGTTTAGAATAATATATAGACGCTAGCCTTTATACTTATAGGGCGTAAAATACTACGCGGTAAATAAATTTATAAACTAAAGCGTAATACCGTAGGTAAAGTACTACGTTATAAAATATATTAGGTAGTTTATAGTTTCGAATAATAAAAAGGCCTAGATTATAATAAGACTTTTATCTTTATAGTAAAGCCTATAAATTATAAAGTTATTTTTACTCTCGCTACTACCTTAGACTAGGATCTTAAATAAATAGATATTAAAACTACTTTCCTATATAACGCGGTATAAGAAGAAATTTATATCGAATAATCTACTAGATTTCTTACCGCTAGCTTTAAAGTATATATAATTTATTAGTTTAATAAAGCCCTTTATAGACTAAAATAATCGCCTCGAGTATAATTTAAAACGTTATTTAACTTTCTAAAAACCTTAGGCTTTTATACTTTTATCTCTAACGAAAGCGTCTTTATCGGTATTAAAGATCGAGTTATTATCGCCGTTTATATAAACGAGCTATTTATTACTAGCCCCGATAATACCGTTATTTATAATATTAAAGATTTTTTTTTTAATAATTCTAGATAAGCGACCTAAGGCCTTACTTTTATTACTTTAATATATCGGTATCGCGGGATAAAATAAATAAGATTTTTTAATTAAACTAGTCTACTTATATTAAAAAGATATTAAAGGAGTTCGGTATATAGGATACCTACCTAATTACTACCCCTATAAATACCGAAAAGTTTTATATAATAAACGAGGATTTCCTCGCTCCCGGTAACTCCTATATTTAATATTAATCTACTATTAATTCTTTTATATATACTATACTAGGTATAAGGCCCGATATTATATATATTATATCCGTTATTAATTACTATAGCTCTAACCTAGATAAATTTTATTAAAAAGTTATTAAACGTATTTTTTAATACCTTAAAGAGACCGCCTACCTATAATTAATATTTCGCGGCTCTATATTTACCTTTACGGGGTATATTAATATTAACTAGGTAAACGACTTTAATACCCGATTTTCAACTTCGGGATATATTTTTAATATTAGAAATAAAGTTATTAATTAGTTTTTTAAATAGTAGCCTATTATTACCTTATTAATATATAAAGCTAAATATACCGGTTAGATATAAGTTACTAAAGAGGCTATTTAGCTCTAGAGATTATTACGGGAACTAGATATTACTATAGAAAACCTTACCGCTAAAGTAGTAATATTTTATTACGATAATTAAGGCGTTATAACGCTAGCTAAAAACCCCTAGTTCTACGCTTATATTAAATGTATCGCTACTTAAGTATAATTCGTGCGCGAGAAAGTTAAATCTAGCGAAATTAAACTAGAATATATACCTACCGATAAATAAATAATTAACGGGTTAACTAAGGCCTTTAATAAAGATAAATTCGTTATGTTTCGTAAAACTCTCGGGCTAGAAAGTCCCTTATAAAGCCCGCGTTATCGTTAATTATACTCCTTAACCGTAGAAGTAGTAGGAGCCGTTTTTTATTTTAATAAAAGTTATTACTATAATATAATACCCGCCTAATACGACTCTACGCTAAATATTAAAGCTCTTCGGGTAATCTACGATACTAAACCTTATTTTCTAGCCTCGTATCGGGGGCTAGTATACTAGTTATACTCTACTCTTAAAACCCATATCGCCCCTAAATTAAACTAATTTAACCGCGGGCTTCGATCGTAATAACCGCCGTAACTAATATTAAATACTAAGCGCCGTAAATATTATATACGCCCGATATATCTTTTCTCGGTCCCTATATCACTACCTAAGAACTAAAATAATTCCTTATATATATGTAATTATATACTAATAACTATATATATCCTAACCCTATCTACTTTCCTATTAATAAAGAATAGAATAACTAAATTAAAGAGTACCCCGAACCTAATATCGTCGATTTATATAATAACCTCTAGAAACGCCTAAAGCCTTCAGCGCTAAACTAGCTAGCTCTATTTAATAATTAAAATATTAATTAAATCGCTCGACCCTACTATAAATAATTTAAATAGTACTATTAAAGTATAGCCATTATTCGAGAGCCCCTTAGTATTTATATAATTATTTATAACTATAACGTTAATATATCTTAAGACTTTAATAAGCTGCGGTATCGTAACTTTATATTTATATAATATAGGTTTATTAAGCACGCCCAAACCGCTAGATACTACCGCGTTAAGAGTATATAATTTAATAATACCGACGTCCCTAGGGACCCCGGTTAGTACGTATACCTAATAATTTAATAGATCGACGTTATAACCTTTATCCTAAACCTCCCCTTTTAAAGCCCTAATAATTAACGATTATATAACTTTTAATATATTATATATTAATAACGCCTATACTAAAGTACCTATAATATTATATACGCCCTTTAGGCGAACCCGTAATATTATTTATACCTTTCCTTTATTAGGGTAGTCTTTATAATACTTTATATAATTATCTCGTAATATCTTATTCGCCCCTACAGATCCTACGCTTATATTTCGATTTATTTTTAGTATATATATTTTAAACGTTAAATAAAACTTTTAAAAAACCGCGTTTTATCGAAAAACGGAATTTTTATTAAGTAATAATAGATTTTATTTACTTCACTCTAGTTACCCGGCGTTTAGATAAAAGGGGGATCCGATATTATTATATTCGGGTTTTTAGTTTACTATTATAACCCGGCGCTTAATTTACTCCTACGACCCGGCGTTTAGCCTTAATACGTTATAAAGTTAAATAACTTATTTTACCCTTTAGCGTTACTATATTAAATAAATACTACGATCGAGTAGGAGTATCGAAATAAGAGTTGATTAACCTCACTAGCCGCGCGTATAGCGCGGTACTAGTATAGCCTTAGTAACCCTCATAATTAGTCGCTCTAGTATCTCTATATAGTAATAATACAAATATTATCTACCTCATATTTTGACAATTTCCTCTTTATCGAGGTTAATTTTTAGTTATAACTATTATAACTAGGGTTTCCTATATAAATATTCGTTTTTCTTTATTTATAATAACTAGGGCTACCTCCTTAAAGATATATATATCGGTATTATAAAAAGTATAAAATTATATATATGATATCTAGAATATAATATAAAGATCCTCTAGTTTTATAAAATAAAGTTAAATTAAATATATTTAAAGTAGTTTAAGCGATACCTTAAAATTAATAATTACGATATCTATCTATTAAAATTATTTAGTATAGTAGGTTATATCCTTAATAATACTATTACTTAAGGATATAGTATATAGCTAGCGGATTAACTCGGTGTAAATATTAAAGCCTTTAGATTTAAAATTTTCCGTAACCCGATCTAGGATTTCGTTTAATTAAATTAAATCTTTAATATCTTAATAACCGGTATATCCGAGTCGGTTTCGGATAATCGTATATATTTTTATATTAATTACGGAGCTTAGATTTTCCGGCCGGAGGTTATTAAGGATAAGGAAGTCGGTAATACTCTTAAATTATTTAGGGTATTACTTTAGGGTATTAAGGATAATAATTAATATAAAGGAAAAACTACCGGTAGAAATCGACGGGGCTATTATATTTACTATAGTAGGAGTATACCTAGTAATTTAAGGGACGATAATATTAAGGATAAATTAAATAATAAAAATAAGGATAATAAGAATAAGAATATTATAAATATCCTAGGTCTAGTTCTAGCTCTAAGGCCAAAGAGTTTAATATTATTTAATAATTTAAGTAATTTAATATTAGTACCTAAATTAGAGTCTTCCAATAGAGGGTCTTCGGGGTTTTAATAATCGTTATTACGATTATTATCGCTATCGAAGATAGTAGGATTAGCCTTAAGGTATTAAATAAGATAAGAGAAATATATATATACAGAGCGACGATAGGCTTTAATAACTAGGTTAGAATAAAAGACTAGATAAGGACTAAACGAGTTAGGATAAATTTAATATAATTTAGATATAGGATTTATTATTTTATTAATAACGAGATTTATAACTATTATATATACGTCTATCCTAAAAGGGTAACGACTAATAATAACGAGTAATCACGGGGAAATAATATAACCAACGGAGTTAATACCCTAAGTAACCGGTTTACTATTAAATATAGGTCTTTTCTAAATAATCCTAATATAACCAACCGTATTAACGCTTTAAGTAGTTATTTTTCAGCTAAATATAGATGTTTTCTAGGCGCTTATAACGTAATAATAATAATAAACCGTTGGGATTAATAGGATAGATAGGATTTATAGGGATCGATAATGGATCTAGGAATTAAAAAGCCGTTTTAAGGCTCGAAAGGAGGTTACTCCTAGTAATCTTTTTAAAATCGGAGTCGGAGGCGGCTCCGGTAAGTAAAATCGGGAGGTAGGAGTTAATATAAAGTACCGTTAAAGTTAGTAAGGCTAATATAGGCCCTACTTTAATAGAAACAATACTTAAATAATTAATACTATCGTCGTTAATAATAATAAATCTCTATATAGTATTAGTGTTTTTCTTAGAAGTAGGTATTATTCTAGGGGCCGGTTAACGGGTAAAGTCCTAATTAATTATAAAGATAATAAACTATAATTTAGCCTATTCGTCCTAATTTCTTAATAGATTTTATACTATATACCCCGATAACCGGTAACTATTATCTAATAAGTTATTGATTATTTAAAGATTATAGTATATCGTATATTATAATATAGTATATATTAAGCTCCGTAGGAGTAAGTTAGACTATAAATACTACTATTAATTATACTATAAATAGGTAGGTATATTAGTTAGATATAGGGTATCTATACCCTAGAACAGTCGCTATACGACCCGGGCTTATAACCTATTAAAATTATAGAAGAATACTTGATTATTCTATGGAACTATGGGAATGCGTAAGACTATATACTATAGAGGATCTATATATAGATCCTAGATTACGTAATTTAGTTACGTGATATACTAAGCCTTAGTATATTTCAATAGTTATTAACTAAAACAGTAAATTGATTCTTGATTAACAATTAATCAATTTACTATTATTACGATCTTGGCGTAGGATTAACTAAACCCGCGATAAAGATAACTACGATTATGATCGTAGTACTAGCCGAGCGACTATTTATAGTAGCTTTTAATAACTATACTACTATAGAAGATTATAGAGGTCTTAGTACGGTTTCTTTCTACTATATAAATAGTGTATTTTTAGGTAGATAGGAGCTTCGTATTTAACTTCCCTTAAAACTTTTAATTATAGATTCTGAATATAGACGTTTATTAAATCTTTAATTAAATTTATTAAATTTATCTAGTCTTATCTTATATTAATACGAAGCCTATTATCCTTTAATTCTTAATACTCCTCTCTACGAGTACTAACCTAGGTCCTATTAACGTTATACTACGGTATTAAACGGAGAGCCTTAATACTTTAAATACCTTTAGGATAAATACCTTAGGATTAATAAAGGCCCTAGCCCTAAATACCTAAAACGGTACTAGAAGACGTAATATTATAGAAGAAAAGAACCGTATTAAGGTCGCCCGCCTAAATTATTACTATAAAGAGCGCGAGAAGTCTAATGATTAATTATTATAACTCTAACTATTCTTTATATTTAATGAGAATACTATACTAGTTATTAAATAGATAATCTTTATAACAACCTATATAAAAGGTAATATGTAGAAATGAGTTAAATTATTCCTAAAGCGCTATATAAAAATAGTAAATAACATCGATAACTTATTGATAAAACTTTAGATAGAGAACTTCTCTAGGTTCAAGGCCGAGATTCATTATATATTTAAATATTAGAATATAGGAGTATAGGACTACTTAGTAACTACTAACTAAGTAAATACTTGGCAATACTTAGTATTAGGGTTTTACACGTATATTCGCTCTTATCCTCTATAGATAATTAATTAAGAAGTATTTCTATTTATTTTATATTTAATAGGTTATGAGCCCGGGCTCTACGTATATATCCGCTACGTACTCGCCATATTATTATAGTATTAATAGTAGTAATACGGCGTTATTACGTTATCGTAACTACGTTTAGGGCGCACTAGATTACGCCCGTAATTTTTTTTAAAGTAGGGCCTTAGTATATAGAATATAGTTCCGCCGGCCCCGCCTCTACTAGGGAATAACCTAGACTATATATATAATTACTAGAAAATAACTAATCGCACTATATAGTATATACTAGAAAGTGGTTTATCGTTTATAAAGAGTTTATACACCGCTAGAAAATAACTAATAAGCGAAGTGCGTTACTAGAAAATAATTAATTACTATACTAAGGAGTAGCTAATCGCCGTAATCGGCTAATAATAGCGTACTTTATATATACCTAAATAAACACCTCAGGGGTAGCTATATATAATAACTATTTATTATCGTTAATACCTCTATATAATTTATTATAATTATTACTAGCGTATTATAGTTTTAAATTTATAAGGTCTTTTTAAAGCCTGGAATAATCGTAATTAATTATCGTTATAACTCGTTTACCGCCTTAAGAAAATAAGCGTTAATAGCGTTAATAGCGTTAATAGTATTAGTAGCGTTAGTAGCTAAGAATAGATTTATAACTCCGTAGTCGGGGGGAAAAATATTATAAATTATAACTATAAGTCGTAGCTACGACTATAACTCCTATTATTAAAATAATTATTAAAGTTATTTACCCTTATTCCCTCGTATAAAGTAATAGCGAGCTAAACCCTAAATATACTATCCTCTAAGTTTTTAGCCTCGTCGTTTAGAATAATTATAATAATAATTATAATAATAATTATTATTAAAACGAAAATAAAACCTAAAGTAGCTTAAGGCTAAACCTCTTTATTTAATTATTAAATAATAACGTACCCTCTAAAGACTCTAGCTATGTACCTTTTAGTAGATTAAATAAACGGTCGACTACCTCTATAATAAAGTATATACGTACGATAATAAAAGAGACGTTAATATAATATATATATATCGTTATTGATCCGACTCCCTAGCTAGCTTTAGTTACTCCGAATTAATATTAGAACTACCTAGTAATATTAAACTATTCGGTCTTATACCTAGGTTACCATTAATATATCGGTATTCGTAAAGACTATTTAGATATTTATTAAAGTCAAAACTTTAAAATTAATAAAAGGCTTTATTAAATAGAAGTAGGATATACGTAATAACTTTAATATAATAGACTTATAGGAATATCTCGAAGATCTACCTACTATAGCTCTAGAACTAGACGTAGGTAAACCTAACTACGATATCGATACTACGTATTAATAATTCACTAATAATAAGATAATTTATAATATCCTCCGTTGTATCGTCGCCCCTATAACCTACGTTAAAATTAAGAATAATAAGGTCGCTATTATAGCCTAGACGATTATTATAAACGAATTTAAACCTCGTAGCTCCGGCTACCTATATAAGGTACTAATTAAATTGAATTAATTTATTATTAGTTAGTGCGATAGTCCTAACGATTACGCTAGTAAGTTTTAAGAGGCTTATAACGAGCTTTATAACTTTAACTATTTTAAATTTAATAATAACTTTATAATCTAGTAGTTCTACCGTAATCTTAGCTCTAATTATTAGCGCTACTATGAAATATTCGCTAAAGACTACGACCTATTCAATATAGATAGTACTACTATTGAATATAGGATAGGTAGAAACACTTCTTGATTAATTGTCTATAGAGGATAAGAGCGAATATACGTGTAAGACCTTGATACTAAGTATTATTAAATATTTATTTACTAAGTAGTTATTAAGTAGTCCTATACTCCTGTATTCCAATACTCATACTCGAACGAAATCCTCTATCAAGAAGTCTCTAAAATAGCCCCGTATTCCCCCTATTTTGGGGTCGTTATGATGGGCTATAGAGGCCAAAACTATAGTTCATAGGGACCAAGCTAGGGGCTAAGCTATGGGGCCAAGCCACGTCCATAGGGGCCAAGGGAGAAAAATTCCGTTTTTTAACAAAATACGGTATTTTAAAAATTTTATTTAATAGTTAACCTGTGCACGCCAAATTTGGGTAGTAATTAGGTCGGGATATTAGTAAACGATATAAATACTATAAGAAGATTATTAGAAATAGTCGGATACTATAAAGTTCTATAGGGAAACGACTACTAAAGGTATAAAGACCGCCCACGATACTACGGGGACCTTTAGGTACCACGGGTATAATAGTATAGAACTATAACGGATATTTAAAGGATATTCTAGCGATATATAAATTTATTAATAAGGGTTATAAGAGGGTTAAATAAGAACGATAAATTAAAGGACGATTTTATCGTCGCCGCGTATAGCCCTAAAGTACCTAAAGCGATTTTCGATATACCGTTATATACACGGACGCGATTTAGTTAAAATTAGGAGAGTATACTTTATAAGGGCCTTAGATAAGGCCCTGAAAGTTTAATAATATTCGATACAATAGTTATTAATTAATATTAATTTGAATATTAATATTTATTACTAGTTAGGTTATTAAGATATAGTTTATAGAGCCTCTAGATAAGCCCGTAGAGCCTTTAAATAATCTTGTAAAGCCGCGTTTTAATATTTATAAAGATAGGATAACTCCTATAAAAGCGTAAATAGGCTTTTATAAAAGGGTTAATAAATTTTTATAAAATCGTAATTATTATAGGCCTAGAGTTATACGAAAGATATTGAATTTAATTTTAGGAAGAGCCTTAGTTAGGCCGTTAACGATCTACTCCGTAATCGAAATATAGCGGAACTCGATTTCGCCTACTATAACTTTTTCGCGCTAGAAGTAATACTAGATCGTAATATATTTAGTACGGTTATAGTCCTAGGGGTTCTTAGCTAGGGCTATTATACTTTAATTATTATAAAAGATAATTATAATTAATATAAATTAGGCCAGTAGAGCTAAATAGGCGGCTAGTGTAAATAGCGTAGTAACGAATATTATTAATATATATTAACTTAAATCCCTATTAGAATAGGGTATATATATAATAGGTATTAATTATTTAAATAACTTTTTAAACTAGATAATTTCTTTAGTAACCTAGGTCTAGCTAGTATATTCGGCTTTATAAGATAATAATATAATAATCGGTTAACACTTAGACTACTAGTTATTAACCGTACTACCGAGATTAAATATATAGCTAGAGGTAGAATACTTTATATTATAATTACCCACTTAATTAATATTAGTATAACTCTTTAATAGGGCGAGTTAACCCTAAAAGACTAGTTTTAAATATAATATACCGCGTAAATAATAAAAAATACGTTTTATAGTAACCTAATAGGATTTATCGGGGTTAGAAGTATAACGATTTATTATTAATACCGCGTAGGCGATATTAGATCGTATATTTATTATAGTATATATTAATAAATTAATAACTAACTAGTAGACGATAAAAGAGATAGGTTTAGTTTAGTATCCTTTATCGGCCGGTATAAATTTAATTATAGAGTCTATAGGGACTCCTATAACTTTAACTTTAATATTATATATATTATAATATTTAAATACCCGCTCTAGGTATATTTCCTAACTAAGAGATAACGTATAATTCGGGCGATCGCGCGATATTTTAAAATTAAAATAATACGTAATAGGGCTAAAATTAATTATCCTATATTTATCGCTTAAGCGTTATTTTAACTAAATAATAATATCTTTACTAGCGCTAGTAATTAATATATCGTCGATATATAATATAATTATTAATTATATTTTATAGTTAAGAAATACGTTAAAATTAATATTTAAGAGTATAAAGCCTAGCTTAACTAGAAAAATCGTGAAGATAGTATATTATACTTAAGGGGATTATTTAAACTTATATAAAATATATTTTAGGAAGTATACACGACCTAAACCGTCATCGAAACTAGTAGGTTATTCGATATAAATTTTATTATTAATTAGGTCGTATAGGAAAGTAGTTTATATATTTATCTATTTAAGCTCTATATTGGAATATAGGAGTATAAAACTACTTAGTTACTACTAACTAAGTAGATATTTAGTAATATTTAGTATTAGGGTTTTATATATATATTCGGTTTTATCCTCTATAGATAATTAATTAAGAAATATTTCTATTTATTTTATATTTAATAGGTTATAAGCCCGGGCTCTATATATATATCCGCTATATATTTATTATATTATTATATTATTAATAGTAGTAATACGGCGTTATTATATTATCGTAATTACGTTTAAGACGTACTAGATTACGCCCGTAAGAAATTTTTAAATAAAGAGTTTAGTACCTAGAATATAGTTCCGCCGGCCCCGCCTCTACTAGGAAATAACCCGATAGACTATATATATAACTACTAGAAAATAATTAATCGTACTATATAATATACGCTAGAGAGTAGCCAAATCGCTTATAAAGAGTTTATATACTACTAGAAAATAATTAATTACTATACGAGGTCGACTTTTAAAGTATTTAAAATAGTTAATATAGTTAAGCCGGCTACTATACTACTAAAATTAATTTATCCCGTAAATAGATATATTCGATTTCTAGCCTTTTTAAGACCTCTATTAATAACGGTAAATAATAATTAAATAATCTAAATACGTAGACCTTAAGAAGTAATTATTACGAGTAATATTCTCGATTATCTAAGCCTTAAAATTAATAGCGCTATTATTACTATCTTAAAGAGAGAAACTACGCGATATTTTAATATTCTATAATCGATATAGTAGTTATTCCAAATACTTTAAAAGTCGACCTCGTACTATAGAGTAACTAATCGCCGTAATTAGTTAATATTAACGTATTTTATATATACTTTAATAAATACCTTAGGGGTAGCTATATATAATAACTATTTATTATTATTAATACCTCTATATAATTTATTATAATCATTACTAGCGTATTATAACTTTAAGTTTATAAGGTCTTTTTAAAGCCTAGAATAATCGTAACTAATTATCGTTATAACTCGTTTACCGCCTTAAAAAATAAGTATTAATAATATTAATAGTTACGTCGGTAAATCGAAAACCGGCTCCAGCGGCTCGGGGCCTAAGGGCAAGCTACCTCGGGCGCCCGAAGTAGGCTCGGAGCGCCCGAACGGCCCCGAGCGTACGCCGAGCGCCCCTTCGAGCGCTTTGGCGCTTAATAGGTACTCGACGGGCGCCCGAGGCCTTAATAAGATAAACTTCGGGCTCCCTACGAGCGTCTTTTAAACCCGTAGCTTCAGGGGCCCTAACCTTAGAAAATTACGTAATTTACTACCTAAAATTTCAATGTTCTGTGATCGCCTCTATCGACGGTAGCGACCCCCTAGAACCACCCCCAACGCTAGTAAATTTTGATCCCCGGAATCGATCGATTCAGGCGAAGTCCTCGCGGGGGTAATACGTAGGCCATGCGCCAGGGCATGCGCCGCGACAGCTATAGGGTACGATAGTAATAAAGCCAAGGCCATGAGTAGGGGTCCATGACCATGGCCATGAAAGGAACGGGGTCATAGCTATGAATGGAATGAGCCCATACTATCCTGTCTATCTATAAGGTTATAAGACCGTTCGATAGCGGTTGACTCGCCTACTATAAGCTAGAATACAACGGTTAGAAACTAGTATATTAGCGGTTTAATAACGGTTTTCCAACGGTAATAAAACGGTTAAAAACCTCGATTAACGTTATACCTCCCCTTCTTAAAATTATTAACCGTTAATGGTTTAGAGAGAGTAAACGGTTAATTAATAATAATAAACGGTCGAATAACGGTCGAGTAACGGTTATAAAACGGAATTAATCTAGTAGATTATAGGGTTAATAACTATATAATTATACTACTTATATTATTATTTTACCCTTCGCTACCGCCTATAGTTACCGGCTAGAATAACTACCGGTTATATAAAAGATTTCCGTACTATTAAAAACGGTATCTTATCGAAGTCTTTCGTCCCTTTTATTAAGTCTTTTTTTTATCCCTTTAAAGTTATTTCGCTAAATATTACTTTATTAAAATATTACCTTTTTACCTTATTACTTTATTACTAGGACTACTATTATTATCCTACTATTTTTTCTTTTTATTAATATATTATCTTATTAAAGTATTATCTTATTACTATATTTAACTATTATAAATATACTACCCCCTATATATATTCTATAATATATCGCGTCTTATTAGGTTAATCTAGTTTACTAGGAGTATTAATTATATAGATCGTCTTATGAAAAAGAGTTAGAAGTCTATATATCTATTAGGTCCCCTCGAAATAATATATTAATAATCCTAGTATTAAGTCTAAAATCGGACGATTTATATTTATCTTATTAATTACCTCTAGATCTTACTTTAGTAACGGAGTCATAATATATATAACTAGAAACGTATACTTCTTCCGGCGATAAAAGTAGTAGAAATATTATATTAACCTAACCTTAATATTACTAATATATAAGTAGTTATTTATATTATAAATATAATAACGATTAGTTTTACGGAAGGCTTTATTAGCGTTTATATTTATATACCTCTAGCGACTTTAAAAGTAACCTACGGATTTATATAAATAACTTTACGGTATTATTTCAGTACTTTTTAACTTAAATCTAATATATATATTCTATATTCATTCCGATAGGTTACTATTAAATATTAAATAAACCTATACTATAGATTAAGCTTTATTAAATTAGCGGATACTTTAATATAGAAGAAGGGGTCTAATTCGAAACCCTTTATTAATAATTATATAGACTTATATTCGCCGTCGCCGGTTATATTATAGAGACCTTCTTTATTATCCTTAATAGTCTACTCCCTAATTAATATAAAGTTTTTTATAAGCGCTAGATATTATATATCGAGTAGTTTAAGTATTTCTATTATTTCCAGGTAATTATAATCTTATACTCCTATTAACCCTAGTTATAAGGATTATTTTATAATGTCTTAAACGAATAAATATCCTATAAGGTTAAAAGGGGTAGTAGTATCGGTTATATCTTTAAAGATTCTAAAGAGATATTAGCCTTAAGTAGCGGGATAATAATTATTTAATTACTTATACTTTAGCTCGCTAGCTAGGATATTAGAATTTATAACCGTCGTATATTCCTTAGTATTTTCCGTAAGGTATAGGTTTATATATATATTAAGTAATATTAAAAGCCGCTAGAACTTATTAATTAAAGATTTTAATATTTTACTCTTTTATTTACCCTTCTTTCGCGCTAGAGGTAGTGGTATTATTTCGTCGGAATCGGAGCTAGAATAAACTACCTATAATAAAATATTATTTAAGGTTTTATTTTTATTATTATTATTATTACCCTTATCGCCGAAGCCTTCCGTAGATACTATTATTATAATATATAAAATTAACTCTTAGTATACCCGACGCGCCTTTATTATATATTAATAAAGGATATCTAGTTCGGTATAATATTAACTACCTATAAATATATTAGATTATATAATTAGACTAAATACCTTAATAATAATTTATATAGGTAATAATTTAATAATTATAATATTACTAATAACTTAAAGAAACGTAAACCGGAATTAATTAATTATAATATCGCTTCGGAGTATTAAAGGCGCTAATAGAGTAACTTTATTAACTTCCGATAAAGACTATAACTAGATATAAAACGCCGGGCTTTAAATTCGGCTTTAGCCTAGTAAGAATTAAAAGTTCTAGAAGGCTTTTATATATATAATAATACCGCGTTTATTAAAGATTAATATTATAAGAAAGTTTTAAAGGATACGCCTAAGACCTCTTTATTCGGAATAAAGAGTATTATAAACCCGTATCTAAATAAAATCGAGGGCTAGAGTAAACTTCGTAATTAATAATACTTTAAGTCTAACGCCTATATCCTTAATAAAATTACTAAGATTTTTTATAATATCGAGGTTTTTTATATACTCTCTTTATTTAATAGTCTCTTAATAATATCTCCCGTTCCGAATAATATTATAATCTAGATCTACTCTCTCCTCTTTTAAATAAAAGTATATACGATATCCTCTCTAAATATTATATCGTATAAAACCCCCGTTATTAATTTACTATAGTATATCCCTAAGGAATATTATATTAAAAGTATATACCGACTTTATTTTACTATTAATTTCTAGTTTTAGCCCTCGGTTTAGGTCTTAAATAAACCTACGGAAAACTTTAATAATATTAATAATATTCGTACTATAAGGCCCTAATATTAATATAAATATATTTACTAGTTTCCTATACTCTACGTAATCGAGGTATACGGGAATTAAATAGAAAACTTTAAAAGCTCGGTATATATTCCGATATACCCTAAAGTTATCGATGAATAGTATATATAGTAAGGAGGTATAATAATTACTAATAAAAGCTTTTAAATATTTACGACTAAAGTAAACTACTTTAAGCTTTATACGGGCCTAGTATAATTAATATAAAGATTTAGTAATAAATATTTAGAAACTAAAAACCCTTCTAATATAAAAACGATTATTAGGGTAAATAAACTCCTCTTCCTCTTTATCTTTACTATATTCTTAATTAAAGTATATATTAAGAAAACGGTTAATAGTGTCTAGAGTTTATTTAAATAAGATATTCTTAATAAAAAAAAATTTATAATCATCGCTAAAATCTAGATTAAAAATATATAGTATAAATTATTCGTATCGTTTCTTAGTAATTACTTATACTATAATAATAATATCCCCTTTTATTTTATATACTAACCGATAATCTCGACCGATAAAAATAATATAATTAATATAGTATAGACGTGAACCCCTAATACGGATAATATCTTTAAAAAAAATAGGTTTACTTACCCGTATATAATATACCTTATTAAAGGTAGTCTTAATCGAAGACCTCTATATACGGGAGTATTATAGCTCTATAGGTTTGTTAATATATTCGGTTATATTAAAGAATATCTTTTCGCGGAGCTTTATAACGGCTAAGATAATACGAATTAAATTATAGGGATTATATTAATATTATTATAATATACGTTTAATCCTCTAACGCTATATACTTTTCTAATATTACGGAAGGGATAACTACTTTTTAATAATAACTACTAAAGGCTTCCGTATAATTTTAAATAAAGGGGTATAATATCGAATTTATCGCTTTAATATATCTAGCTTTAACGGAAGAGTTTATATAAAATCTAATTCCTTTTATTCGTTATTTATATCCGTTTTATTATTTACGGAAGGCTTCGATAACTATATAACTTCTTATAGCCTAATATAATTAGCCCTAGAATAACCCGACCTCTCGAATCATAAACCTAGTACTAGGTATAAGGGTAGTAGAAGAGTTTCTTTACTACTTTACTAGATAACTACCTTATATAAAGATATAAAGAAAGGCGGGGAAAGCGGCCGTACTTCTAAAAATAAGATTTAGCTTTAATATAAATATAAGAGTAAAAGTAAATAAATAATACTAGGTATATATACTAATAATATTTAACTATTATTATCTTCGCTCTCGCTTTCGGAATAAAGGTCTTTAAGGTATTAGAGGATTATAAAAGATTAAAGTTCTTAAGAGATATTATTAATATCTTTAGTTAACTATAATATAATTAGTATTTAAAATAAATAGTAAAAGGCTATTTATAATAAAAAGGTCCTTATTATCCTTTAAGTTATCTCTATTATAATCGTTATTTATATTAATTAAGGTATACGAATTAATACTAGGTAAAGTTATAATTATATTATTTATACTACCTCTAAAAAAGTCTTTATTCTTTAGTTATAGTTTATCGTTATTATTAATCCTACCGGAGTTTTCTATAGTTATATTCGTATTCTTAAGTAGTAAAGAACTAGGTTAGGGTACTAGGACTAGCTCCGGTACCTAAAATAATTACTATATAAATAATAAATATAAGGATAATAGGGATAAAGGTACTTCTTCGTTAGATATAATATTAATATTCTATATAAATATATTTAGGTAATTAATATTTCGAGGCCGAGAAGCTATAATATATATACTATATATATAACGAGGTATAAATAGGTAAATAGGTAAATAGGAGTATTAGAAATTAATTATAAATAACTATAATTTAATTAGGAAAATACGTAAATATTTAGAGCTAAGACTTTATAGGACGGGCCGGGAGCTAAGATTACTCTAAACTTCTAACCAAAAAATTTAAGAAAAGGTAAGAAAATTAATATATATTATTCTTATATTATAACGGTAGGTTCTAAATTTATAAAAAGTTATAAAAAGGTAGTTTAGACTAAGGGGATAAAAACGTTATAAATATTAAATAATATTTCTACCTAGATATTTTACTATTAAGGCTAGCGCATATAAACGTAACTTTTATAATAACTTAATATATAAAAGTCGCGTAATATTATAATTATAATTATAGACGTTTATTAGTATCCTTTTAATTTACTAAAAGTTTAGGAGAATTTAGGCGAGTAGTTATTAATGAATTAATAATTATATGGCCGAGATATAGGTTTAGGGTATTATTTCGTAGCTTAATAAAAACTTTAGAAAAAAAAAGAATTATATTTTAATGAATAAATTTTATTTAATATATACTATAATGTCTAGTAAATGAAATTAGGGTATTAATATTTTAGGTTACTATTAGGTATATATAGAGGAGATATTATTATTTATTTAATAATTAAATTTACCTACCCGGAGGTAGTATTAAAACGATTAAAAGAATAAAATAAAATGAATAGCCTTCGTAGCTAAAGGCTTTAATATTAGGGTATCGTAGACTTCGTTTTATATATAATTATTAATTATAATAAATATCGCGGAAAGGTTTTATAGAGGTATTTATATACCGGGGTCTTTACTAGATAGGCTAGTAATTAATATACTCTATAATTTCTAAAGAAACTAATTATTATATAGATACCTATATTTATATTAAAGGCTTTAGCGCTAGGGCTATTATATAGATATTTATAATTATACGAGAGGCTTTAACGCTAGGGTTATTAAATATAATAAATATTACCGAAAGCTTCTATAGGTATATATATATTAGGATTATTATATATTTATATATACCCTATAAATAATATTAGATTTAAATTCTCTGAGGTTAAGAGTAGAGATTATTTATTTATATTATTATATACTAGTCTTTTATACGGAGTAGTATAAACCTAAAAAGATTATTCGTAGATAGAATCTCTAGCTATTTAGGGTAATAAGCTATTAGGTCCATATCCTTATAGCGGATAAACTATATATTTATAATATACTAGTCTCCGATATCTATAGTAGCGGGATTATTATTATCCTCGTTAAAAATTATCCGATTAAGCGTAGTTATAGCCTCTAGGATTATTTTCTTAATATTCCGAATAATTTATTTATCGTTAAACGTATTACTAATATAATATTTATAGACGTATACTATTTTATTCGGATTATTTAATCGTTTAACCCGATTAATAGTTTGGTTTTATATACCGAGATTAATCGTCCCCTCGATAATATATACTCTTTAATATATATTTTAGAGGTTAAGGCCCGTAGTCTTAACGGCGAAGATTATAATCAGAATTTAAGCCTTATAACGATTTTAATTAAATTAATTAATAATGATCTAACGCTCTTAATCTGAGTGAAACGTAGTAATAGTTATTACTTTTAATTATAATAGTCGGTATACTATAAATAAGAGCGTAGTTATTATAGGTAATTAATAGAATATTAATATCTTCTTTTAATCTCTAATGATTTATAATTTTAGATTAATATCTACCGAAGCCTTTAGTAGATAAGTAAGATATAGAACCTCTATATGAGTATTTACCTAGTTTCGAATATTCCGTAGGAGTACCCTAATCTTAGGCGCGCCTTAATATAATATATATAATATATTAATAGGATTTTTAATATTAATATTTATATTTATATCTAAGAACTATTATAGGTAGAATAATTATTTATCGAACGTTTTCTTTAAGTTTATCGCCTTAAGATTATATATATCGTCGAGTAGCGGTAGTAATAATAATATTATAGATATAAAAAGTTTTTTATAGACGACTAGTAATTATTTAGGTTTTATTTTTTTAGATCCGGGCACGATTAAATTCCCTAGTAATTCATCTTCTATAAACTTCTCCTTCTCTTCTGCGTTATGCGTATAGTTAATAAATATAATTTATATTTTCGGTAACCGCGAGCTAATTATTATACCTTCGTTAAATAATATCTAATTTAAGTAAATCCGATATATTATATAATTCTTCTAGACCTTAGCGATATAGAGACCCTTTTTAACCGGCGTAATTCTTATTATATAAACCTAATCTTTTAATACTCTTAAAATTATTTATAGCTTTATAGCTAGGTAGTTATTATTAAGTTTATATAAATTTAAATCCTCCTTAAAGTTTATCTCTCGAAGGGATTATTCCTCCTACTAGGTATTAATATCTTTGGCCTCGAGAAATAATATATAGCCACACTAATCGTCGATATTATTCGGGATTAAAGTAGTTATTATAAGAATATAGAAATCTACCTTCAGCTTTTTTTTATTTAAAAGTTACTTGATTAAGTAAACTTCATCTATTATTATATACTTAAAGTAATAATTAAGGCGATCGGGCTATCGCTTATTTAATTCGTTTATCCTAGTATCTACCTTTATCTTCGTCTAACCTTTTGAATTAATACGTTATAGGCGTTATATATTTGGCCTATAACGGGCGATAAAGGTATTATATAAATTTACGACGATAATACGGTAATTCTTAACCTCTCTATTAAAAATTAAATACTTCTATATAAATCTACCCTCTATAGCCCTATCGCCTATAGTTAATTTATATCTTTTTATATTACCTTAGTATTTATAGAGGCTGAACTTTCCTAGGGTTATAAGTTCGATTTATATAATCTATTAAGTAATAAATTTCTTAGGTATAAGAATAAAGATTAGTTTAACGGTAGTATATCCGATCTCTATTATTATCCTCTCTATTTAATATTATTAGCGAAAGGCTTTATAGGGTTAGTTAAGGGCCCTATAGAAGATTTCGGTAAAATATAATATAAATAAAGTATGAAATCGTGGAAGCCTTTTATAAAGTATAGTATAAATAGAGTATAAAGTCGTGGAAGCCTTCCGTAAAGTATAATATAAATAGAGTATAAAGCCTTCCATAAAGAGTTGGTTAGGGGCTTATAAATAGTAAGAAATATATAATAACCTAAGTTTTACCTAGCCCTATTATATCTACTAAAATATAACCTCCTAGTTAATTATTATAGAAATTAATAATCGCCTTAACGGTTACTAGCTATTAGAATTCGAGTATTTAAGATAATAATATACCCGGTATATAAAAGATTATTATAGACTCTTTTTAAGGTATCTTTAGTAGTTTATATACTACCTTAATATCTTCCCGCTAAAAGTTAGTATTATCTAACTATTTTTATTATTTATCGAAATTATCTCTAGCTACGTTATCGAAGTTATTATAAATTAATAAATCTTCGCTAAGATTTTAAGTTAATTTTTTAGAAGTAATAGTTTATTCTTCTAAAACTAAATTATCGAGATTAATAATAAAAACTAACTTCTCCTTAAAGCTTTAAATATCGTTATAATATTTTATATTTTAATTTATTAACTAAGCTTTCTAAAATCTCCTAGAGATATCGAAGTTTTTATTATTATTCTTAATATATATACGCTCGGTATTAGATAGAGTGTAAATTAATAAAAAATTATTATTATTAGAAGATAGAAAATTAGGTAGTATAATTATTTATTATTTATTTTCTAGGTATTTTAATTTAACCTTAATACTAGCGTTCTCGATAATATCTTTA
>JAABUS010002949.1_pt1 | contig 29508 bp, 3 predicted proteins | sample 5560161 | NCBI WGS metagenome assembly JAABUS01 (sample SAMN10711885, study PRJNA513376) | rock metagenome | isolation source: Antarctica rocks | place: Antarctica: Victoria Land, Trio Nunatak nord | collected 2016-01-04
GAATGGGCCATATTTTGAAGCAGTAATGGGCTCATACATGGGCCATATATGAGAGCATCAATGGGGCATGCATGCGCGCATACATGGGCCATATATGGGAGCATACATGGGTCACATGGGAGCAGCAATGGGGCATGCATGCGCGCATACATGGGGCATGTATGGGAGCAGCAATGGGGCATACTTACGCGCATACTCCGTACATAGGCCATATATGGGGGCAGCCCTATAGGGAGAGCAGGGAGGAAGGGAACAGCAGGGAATCCCTTCCCTTCCCTGGATCAGGGAAGGGAATTACCCCGGCCCTATCCCTTCCCTTCCCTGCCCCTTCCTCTAGGGAAGGGAAGGGAAGGGAAAGTAATCTCTACCCTATTCCGCAGCGTAGAGGTAACCTAGGAGGATTTCTTTAAATTATTTATATAAATAATTATCGAGTTTAGACTCTCTTTACGATTTATTAATAATATCGATATATAATAAATATTTAAATATATTAATATTTAATTTACTCTCTCTTCTATATTAATAATTAATAATTAAAAATTATATAATAAAGAAATATTAAGAGATTTAGCCGCTTCTCCTTTAAGATTTATTTAACGACGGTATTAAAATTATTTTTATATTAAATTTATAGTCTTTTAGAAACTAGTAGAGTTATATAATTATAAATATATACTTTATCGACTAGCGATAGTAGTATTATAAAGTACTTTTAATTTTTAAATTTATAAAAGGTAAATATAATAATAGAAATTTAACTAAGTATTTAAATATTATTATTTATTATTATAATTTAAAGGACCGTATTATATCGATTATTATAAATAACGCCTTTAATAATACTATAATATATTAATTACTCGAGACGATATCCGCGGAGGAGAGTATATAATTTATAATTATAAAAAAGGAGCTTAAATACGAGCTTCGCGAAATTTATAACGAATTAAACTTTTTTATAAATACTAGAATTTATTATATCTTATATTTTTTTTATATTATTTAATTAAGTTTAAAGGAACTTTTTAATATTATTAAAATCTCGCTAACGAATAAAAACTTTTAGAAGGATTAAGACGAAAAAGTAAATAAATAAAAACTTTCTAATATAGGAAAAGAATCTAGGATCCTATTTATTTTTATAAAGATATATATTTTTAATTTTATATTAATCTTTATATTTACCTTTATTTATTTATTAATTTAATATATATAAATTCGTAAAGCCTCTATTTACTTTAATAGAAATAATTAACGACGCGAGTACTTTTAAAATATTTAAAAAAGACTTAATAATAAGAAATATTAATCGGCTAGACTAATTTAGAGATAAAGAATATATAATAAAAAATACCTAAACGAATTTATTATACTAAAGCTCTTCTAGGATATAATAACTAAATAGAATTTAATATATTATATATTAATCTAAACCCGAAGATTAAAGCCGGTATTCAAAGATTTTTTCGCGAGTAGAGGGAGTAATTATAAATAAATAATAACGAATAAATCTAAATAAATTACTTTATTAAGTTTAATAAATTATTTTATCGATATATATAAACGATTAATACCTTATATACACCGATTATTTATATAATCTTTTCGGTTTATAATACTCTATTTAATTATTTTAAAAATAAGAAGAAAAAGTTTAAAATTAAAAATATAAATTAAAAAAAGTTTATATTAATAGGTTTAAAGAAGGTTTAGGTTAAATTAGAATAATATTATTTTTAAACCTAATTAATTTTAGGTAGTTTATATAGTATAGTAACTCTCTTAAACTCTACTAGAAAAACGATTATATTCTAGGGTTAAGGTTAGAATAAAGAGATTAATAAAAAGTAAGAGGATTACTATTAAGAATAATTTAACGAGTAGTTTAATTAACGTATACTTATTATTAATTAAAAGAAAGTATATATTAAAAGAGATATCGGTATAGATACTTTTAAATATTTTATTAAAGGTAAAAAGAAGACGTCGATTCCGAAGAGTTAAAATAATAAGTTTTAAAGCTACCGCGAAATAAATAAATTTATTATTCATATTAATTTTTATATTAATAACTATATCGGTTAATTTAATATAGGATTTAATAATAGAAATAAATCTATATTTAATAAATAAAAGGAATTTTCGTTATATTATAATTATCTTTTTTATACCGCCCGTATTATTCTAGTTATACCCTCTACGGGGGTTAAATATAAATAAGTATTTAATATTATTAATTAATTATATTTAACCTAAAAATCTTATAGTCTAGAAACTTTCTCGGCTCTAATAATCTTTAATTATTTCTAATTTAAAAAAAACGAAATAATAATATTATAATAAAACCTAAACTAAGAAGAAATAATAATATTTAAAAAATACGAAATAAAAGTAAAGAGGCGAGAAGAGGATATAATAAAAAATAAGAATAAAGATTTAATTAATAATATAAATAAAGGCTAGTCTAATAACCTTATAGAAAAAAGATTTCGAGAATCTTCTAGGACTCTTACTATTAGTCTAGCTCGTAAAAAAAGAAAAATTAAAAAATATAATTCTAGCCCTTAAATAAGACCTTTTATAATAATACTATAAATAAAATACTAATATTATAAATAGACTCGAGAAGGCGTAAAAGATAAATATATAAATTTATAAACTAGACTTTCCGAGTATATAATAAACTAAAGTTTTTCGAAATACTTATATTCGACCCGAGACTTTATATTAAAAAATTTAATAATAAAGAAGAAATCGAATATAGGATTATTCTTTAAATCGTAGACATTATCTAGGCTTTATATAATAATTAAATATCTAGACTATAATAGTTTAGAGGTTATATATAGAAACGAATTTTTAAACCCGATTTTATTAAAATTAATTAAAAAGACTAGACTTTTCTAAAAATCTCTATAAGGTAATAGAAATATAGGTAGGACTCTTAAAGATAAAAATAAAAAAATAGGAACTAAAATTATAATTAATAATAGAATATAAATAAAATAAATATAAAGATTAATATAATAATAATAAGAGTTATTATATTAGTGAATTTTCGAGTATTTTAATAGGCTAGTTATAATGAATATTAATCTAGGTAATTAATTATATTTAATAGAAATATATTTAGAAATTTAAATAAACTAGCTACTTTCTTTTAATTTTATAATAACTTTATAAACTTCTTAAATTAAATTATTTATTCTAGCTCCTTTTCAAGTTTTTTATATTTATTAAATTTTTAAAATACTTTTACCCTCTTTATTATCTCGGTATACTCCGGTCCTAGGAGTATTTTAAATACTTTTTTTATACTTTCCTTATCTTTATCTAGTACTTATCTATATTTAATAAAATCGTAATTATTAAATTATAATTAATTAGGTCCTAATATTATAACTTATTTATAATTATCTTTATCTAGTATTATATATTTATTTATTTCTCGGATATCCTATTAATTTCCGTTAAATAATTTATAAATCTTTGAATTTATAGTAAACTAAAAGGCTATATTATACTATAGTATATACTCGAGTTTATCGAATATTTTATTAAATTATAGTAAACGTTTTTATAACCCTTTATATATATATTAACTTATAATTAATATTAAATAATATATAAATTAGTGTAAAAATATATTAAATAATTATTTCTTCGTATATATAAGAACCCTATATATTTATATTTCTTTAACGAATATTTATCGTAGTATTTAATATTTATTTATAACGATTTAAATACTATAATCTAGTATCTTCGATAATTATTATAAATTATTTATATTATATTTTATTAACTTAATATAATTAAAGTCTTAATAGTATCCTTTTAATTTTCTTTTTCGGTATTACTCTCGATATTATAATTTTCCTCGTCGTTTATTTTCTATCGAATTTAAAATATATAGTTTATTAATTTTAACGAATTTTCTAAATTCTTTAATGACTCTATATTTATTTAATTTAAGTCTTTATTATTATTAATAATTATCTCTCTACTTAAAGACGCGCCGACGGTTTTTATAATAATATAAATATATTTACTTTGAAAAACCTTATTACGTATTAGTCCCGTTTAACTAGTATAATATAAATTAATATAAAGATTAGTATATACTTTTTATTAATAGTATCGATCTTCGCCTATTAGGTTATTCTTTATTAATTTATAATTAATAGATTTAATTATCCTTTATTACGCGTTAAAGTCTTTTCTACTCGTCGAATTATTTTTTAATTAATAATTTTAGCTAGCTCTACTCGAAACTTTTCTATAAAATAATTTATTAAACGGTTTCTTAATTTTATTATATTATAGTTTTTATTTAACTCCTCTTCGGTTTTTTTATTTCTTTATTTATTAAATAAACGACCCCGATTACTTTATTTTAAATTAGGTATAAATAAAAACTAGCCCGAGATTTACTTCTCTTCGTCGGTTATAAAATAATTAACGATATATAATATATTAATCTATTCTATTATTTATTATTCGGTATTGAATTTAATTAATATCTAAATATAGGCTAGTTCTAGGCTTCTTAATCTTCTAATTTAATTATAAAATAATTAATAAAAATAATTTTATATTATCCTTTCTTATTATTTACTATATAATATTATAATAATATTTATAATAAGCTTTAACTAAAGAGATTAATTATTCTAGATATACTAATCTTTATACCCTTTAGATTTTAATATAAATTTAATTTCTTATTTAATTATTATTAAAAGGGAGAATTCCGCGAAAGAGTAATTACTAAATAATACTAGGTATAAAGATAAATATAATTATAAGAAATTAAATAATGAAAAAGCTAGATACTAAGATATCCGAGTAGTTTAATAAATTTATTAAATAAATAAATAATTAATAAAGTCTAGAAGTAAAAGGAAAATATAAATAATTTAAAAATAAACTATTAACGTAGTATTAATAACTACTATAATATTATATAATATAAATAATCTTAATTATCCTAGAAAATTATAATTATTAAATCGAAGATTTACTATCATTTAATATACCTAATATTAATAAACCTAGTCTAGTTATTCTATTATATTTATATATATTTAATATAATTAATTTATTAAATCTTCGTAAATATATAAATAAATATATTAAAATATTTAATATATTTAGTAAAAGTATTTAGAAATATATTAAACCGTTTAATATAACCCGCGGTTAAAATAAAGATTAATATAATTAAAATATATATTAAGATAATATATTAATAGGCTATAGTATCAGCCCTATAGAGAGAATAAAAAAAGGATTCTTTATTATTCTCTTTCTTTTCTTATTTTAGGGAAAGAAATTACCGAGTCTTTATTTTTTTCTTTTCTTTTCCCTAGTTCTCTTCTCTAGTTAAAGAAGAGAAGGGATTCTCTACCCTATTCTATAATATACTAGGAAGAGCGGTAGGTTCTAATACTATATTAATAAATCTAGTCCCTAACCCCTATAATAGAGGCGATATATTATTATTATTTTTTAATAATTATATATATTTAATAGAGGCCCGGGATTAGTTTCTTTTAAATTATTAATTTATAAATAGAGTTTACTAAACTATATAATTCTATCTAATAGAGAATAAGTCTATAATATATATTTATATATATATAATATCGCTTTTTTTTTTCTAAACGAGAGTAGTTAAAAGTTAATAGGTAGGATCCCCTAGAGGCGATAATATAAATAAATAAATAAATAGGTAAATAGGTAGGTAAGTAGGTAAATAAGTAAGTAAGTAAATAAGTAGGTTAATTTATTTATTTTAATCCGAGACACGTCGGCGGCGGCGAGGTAGTATTAGCGGCGGCGGCGGCGTTATAGCGACGGCGAGGGAGTTTTCAGTATATTAACTCTTTTTATTTATATATCCTCCACAGCCTATTCTAGTCTACACGTTTAGGTGACTCGCGGATTTATTCCAAAACCAATACTCTTATATTAACGGTACGGTATTAACCCTAAACTATACGAATAATACTAGATTAGCGCAGTATAGTGCGGTATAGATCCTATATAGCACCGTATTACTTATCCACGGTATACCGATAGTATATTAATAAAATAAGCGTTTTATTTAATTAGGCTAGAAGATCTACCTATTTCACCTAGGTACTTCGGTAAGTAGCCTTATTAGGCCTCATCCGTAAGAACCTCGGCCCCCTAGAACCCCGCTAAAGACAACCAAAATCCCTATCCAAACGCCCAAAATTATCGTTCTTACCGATAGTATAGCTAATATCGTAGCTTTTAACGGTACAGTATGGACCCTATACTATACCGATCGGTACATAATAGGCCCTGTACTGTACCATCTATGAAGAAAAAAAAGCCGTATCATACCGAAGATACCGGATACCGCAATATCTTCGGTATACCGTTGGGAGCATTGGACAAAGCAGAGCGAAGGCGCGCACAATATAGGGTTATTCTAAAGCATACGAGCTTCCTAAAAAACACTTTGCTGTAGCCGACACGCGGCATGGCTCTTGCACGCTTCTGCTCTTGTGTAGACTATCTAAGCCAAAGGACAACAGACTGGGAGGTACCATTGATAGCGCTTTCAGCGTTGTGTTGGAGCAAGATGGGGTATTCAGTTGGTACCGAAGACTTAGCTATCGATAATACGGTCGACAGTCGTGGGCTCAATTCTCGATCAACAAGAACATGATTGGATTGGCCATTGGGCCTGAAGATTGGCGTGACTGCCTGCGGATACTGAAAGGCATCTTTGAGTAACCATTCGGACACGTCGCAAATCAAGCCCATAGCAGATATTATGCTGTCAAGTGCGAATTGGATATTGTAGTCTGTCGGCTCGCTGAGAAAAGTGACGAAGAGGTTGTCTTTCGTTTGGCGATGGTACCCTCAAAGACATGGACTTGAGGCTTGCAATTAGCACTCGAGTCAAAGTGCACGAAGAATGATGGCGATTTTTGATGACACATTCGAGATACGGCCCCATCGAATCTCTTTGCCGCGACTACTACAAAATAGCAACCTTTGGCATCTCTTTCGACGTGTGAGAGGGGATGGCTGGCGTTCAGAGCTTTCAAGGCATTGGTGTCGTAGAGAGCAGTCTGCAGTTCTTCGCCATAGACGCACAGGAGCGGATGTTGTATGCAATCGTAGGCAGCATGCATCAGGCTTCCACTGGCAGGCAATTCCGAAACTTCGTTCCAATCTGCGAGCATGTCAGGTCTCATTCAGCATATAGGTAGAGCGAGATAGCTTACCAATCATTGGCCATTCGGCCCAAGCAGGATTGCCCTGCAGGTGCTCAACTATATCGCTCACATCAAAGACATTCAGCCTGAGGGAAGCTTTGAGGAACCATACGAGCTCTTGGAGGCCGCGGACGAACGAAGATCTGAAACTGCTGGCCATGGATAGCCTTACGTCATGATCCATGGACCATACTTGGCTACGAGTCAGTCGATCTGTCCGCGTTGTGGTCCAACTGTCGTAGCCAATGGACAGGTACAAGCAAGCTTTCTCACGCCTTGCGGCAATGACAGCCTGGCGTGTCTCTGCCTGACACTGTATCCGGCCCAAGTCAATTTGGTCGATGTCTGATAGTTGCATGTCGATGATTGCACCTAGTAACGAACTAGAACGTGAGACAATTGCAACTGGCAGTGTAGTCAGGATTCCTTCGACTTCAGAGGTGATCTTGTCAAGCAGCTGGCGTGGCTCCACTGACCATCGAAGTGATGCCTGCATCCTGTCTGATGGTCACTGAGGTCGTCGAGGATCGGGGCAGGAAATCCGAGCAGGCGTCATTCAACGACATAGCTAAGAGGGCGCTAACCCAAAAAGGTGGAGTCGACGACAAGCCTTGATGCTGAGAGGTCATCGTGCTCATGGTTCGTAATTGGAGCAGATTTTTGCTACATCGACTTGGGCATGCACGCATCTTGCAGGATGTGGGTACCGAAGATGATTGGTCTTGAATAGGAGAGTGAGGAAACGACATAGCGTACGGTGCGTCAAGGGAAAAGCGCATGCGGTGTAAGAGAAGTGAGCAGAGAATGATAAGGGCAACGACCATTATCGATTGCGAGGAGCTGGTGGGAGGTGGAAAGAAGAAGAAAGGCAAGCGATTACAGCACTGCAAGAAGAAGAAAAAGAACGGCAAGCGTTCACAACGCTGCTTGGAGAAGAAGAGAAAAGAAAAAAGTGGTGACTGTTAGACATATGGGATTTTCATGGTGCGCCAAGGCTAATCCGCGCTAAGAACCACGTGCATTTAGCGTGTGCAGAAAGCTGTGCATTCCTTGGCATTTTCTTTTATTTATTTTCCCCCTACCGCAGCCCCACCACCGGTACCAGCTCTATAAATAACTCTTCTGATTTACTTACTTTACATAAGTAGATAACTCTATTTAAGGCGACTCTAACGCCGTAGAAATTAATAAAATAGAGAGAGTATTTATCGAGTTATCAGGCTTAAGATATGATTAGTGGGCTTACTCCGTTTAGTAATTATTAAGCCAAGATTTCAATCCCTGATATCTTCTATTAAAGTTATTTAATTAAGCTGATTTCTACGGCGTTAGAATCGCCTGATGTAAAGTAAATAAATCAGAAGAGTTATTTATAGAGCTGGTACCGGTAGTGGGGCTGTGGTGGGGAAAAATAAAATAAAATAAAATGCCAAGGAATGCACACGCTAAATCCGCCATGGCAGTATCGCGCTTTTGAACAAAAAACTGCGAGAAACGCCCTTCCGCTACTACAATAGCAACGAGGAGAGCGAGAGGCGCTGCTTAGCCTTCTGTAATCGATGTGTCTAACGAGCGAGTGTGGCTCGTCACATGACTCCCCACTCAGGGAGGACTTCTGTGACCTTTACTTAACAATCTTTGCTACCTAGCTTCAACGTATTTATTTGTACGCTTCGGATTGGCGTGGGGATCCCCAAAGGGAATGCTAGCGTGGGGTGGGGTGGGGTGGGGCTTGGGGTGGGGATCGCGGTTCGATCCCCACCCCAAGCTAGGGTGGGGTAGGGTGGGGATTTACCAAGGGATCCCCACTGCGCCAAGATAATAACCTTAGGGACGTATCATAGCTGCTGCTGCCCCCATGGATATGCGCACTTATGGCTGCTGCTGCCCCCATAGATGCGCGCACTTATGGCTACTACTACTGCTGCCCCCATAGATATGCGCACTCATGGCTACTGCTGCCCCCATAGATGCGCGCACTCATGGCTGCTGCTGCCCCCATAGATATGCGCACTCATGGCTACTACTGCCCCCATAGATATGCGCACTCATGACTGCTGCTGCCCCCATAGATGCGCGCACTCATGGCTACTGCTGCCCCCATAGATATGCGTATTCATGGCTGCTGCTGCCCCTATAGATATGCGCGTACTTATGGCTACTACTACCCCTATTATAGATTAATAATAAGATATATTATAGATTATACTATAGAGAGACGATTATTACAATGATTATTATAATTAATATCTACTATTATTCTTTACTCTTTACTTTTTAACCGATTTTGAATCGAAATATTCTTAAAAATAAAATAATAAGTTTAAAAGAAAACGCTAATATTAAAACGTATTAATAAATATTTAAAAAGGGTTAATTTTAAATTTAAAACTAAACTATTATTTAAATATCCCTTTAAGTTTAAAATAAACGAATTAAACTACGTCTTTAATATAACTTTTAGTTATATCTAACTTTAAGTTAATAATAGTTTTAATTTTAATATTAACTTGAATAATTATAGGTCCGAGTCTTTATTCTATAAATACGTGTATCTATAAAGATAGTAGTAGTTATAAGTATATATATCTATAGAGGTAGTACGGAGATTGACGTTAAAAGTTTTAATTAACGTGGAAATTTACTTTAGCTCTAAGCGCTAGTGGCCCCCTAAAGAGTCTCTATATCTTTGGGGTAAAGTACCCCGAACTAGTAATTCGGAAAGTCTACTCTACGGGTATATTTAAATACGTATCTAGGGTAGACCCTCTATCTCTTTAGTATTTAGATTTTAGAACTCAATTCTTAAACTTCCTTTAAATACTCTATAAAAGAGTTATAGAGGGCGTAGTATACTAATTATCTAAATAACTCTTATCGGGGCTAGATATTTATTAAGTTACTATTATCTTTAATATTTACTAGGACTTTTAGTGTTAATCTCCGTAGAAAGATTTATTATTTAATCGACTAAACCGCCTAGTAGACTACTTTACTCTAACTCTACTACTATAGGTTTTAATACTATATCTTCGTAGGTAAAGTTATAAACATTACCGAATTCTATACTTTTTATACTAAAAATTTTATTCATATTAATATAGTTCGTAAATTATAGTAATTTAATTATTTATCTCTAAGCGGCCCCTAGAGCTAGACCCCGGAGTAGGAAAATTAAAATCTCCGGGTATTTAACTTGGCCGACTAGGCGGTTTAACCGACTAGGTAGTAAACCCTTCTAGTAACTATAAGTGCGCGTATATCTATAGGGGCAGTAGTAGCCCTAAGTATATATATTTATAAAAGCCATAAATACGTATATCTATAGAGGTAGTAGTAATCATGAGTATATATATCTATAGAGGTAGTAGTAGTAGTTATATTATAAAATAGGGTAGAGATTATCTTCTCTTCCTTTCCCTTCCTTAGAGGAAGGGGAAGGGAAGAGAAAGAATAAATATAAAATTATTCCCTTCCCTAGTCTAAGAAAGGGAAGGGATTCTCTATTATTTCTTTCCTCCCTTCTTAATAGGGCTAGCCCTATATAATTAATATCTTTAGGGTCGCTAATAGCGTGTTATTAATTATATTAATTATTATTCCTATTAATAAACTATATCTACGCGTATCTTTAGGGTTATTATAATAATAATAATATAAATAAAGTATATTAAGATTTAATAGCGCGATTAAATAGATTAATTATTATACTACCCTCGATTTAAATAATTAATATATATTATAGTATCCTAGAACAACGAATCGTAGTTATTTATATATTAATTTCTAATAGGTATCCTCCGTATATAAAATTATATTAATCTTTATATTAAGCCCTCCTTTAGATCTTATTCTCTAGCGAATTTTATTCTTATTTTAATTATTAATATTTATTTACCCGCCTAATATTTTCGTTAAAGTTTTTAAAAATTTAATATCCTTCGCTTATAGAGTAATACGTTTACTATATATAGTATATAAATTAGTTACTAAATAATTTAAGTTATAGTTTATCGAGGGATAATATAGGAAATAAATTTACTAAAGAATATATATATTAAATAACCTTCTATAGTCTTTTATAAAGCGCTAATTATATTACTCTAAAATCGTATATTTTTAAAAAAGTCTTAATAATAAATCTCGCGGACTAGACGCGAAAAGGGTATTTTTAGAATTAATAAATCGAAAGTCTTCTAATATTTTTTAATTTCCTAGAGTATTTTCGTTAATAGGGATTAGTATTTTAATTAAAATAAAAATAATTAATAATAATATAAAACTTACTACCCGGCTTTATACGTCGTCGGGTAAATATAAAAATTTAATCTATTTTCCCCCTTTTATTCTACTTGATTTTAGGGATATAAGAAGCGGCTTTATATAGAAATTTATTAAATATTAATCTCGTAGTAGTTTTATTATTAAGTAAAGATTAAATTAATAAAGGATTAATATTTAAGCCCTCCCCGTTATCTTATAATATTATTTAAATTAATTAGAGGCCTTTTCCTTTCCCTATTTATATATATTAATATATTATTTATATAGAATTATAGAGGGGAAAATACGTATTATTTCTAGTTATATTTATATATTTAGATTTACCTTTAGGTTTATTTTTAAATTTATTTTTAAATTTATCTTTAGGCTTAGATTTCTATATTTTAGAGACTTTATAAATAATTAAAAATTAATATAAAGATTACGATAAGGCCGGAAAGGAGGTAATATATTTATTACTTTATAAAGTCTCTAGATTCCTTTAGAGCCGGTCGCGTCTATTAATAATTATATCTAAATTTATAAATTAATATAAAGATTAGGATAAAACTAGGATATATAATAAAATAATAAATATTTACTTTTAGTTATATCCTTAGTATTCTTTTCTCTTATAGGCTTTTTATTTTTTATTACCTACTAATCTTTTATTTAATAAATAGTCGGGGTATTAAATTCTAACTTAATATTACTCCTAAATTATCGACGAGTACTAAAAGATATTATATTAATATTTAATATTATATTCGGCGGTAACGGATTCTTATTTATATCCGAGTCGATTTCCGAGTCCTAAAAAAGATATTCGAATTCTTAATTTATATAATTTCTATATACTATATTAGAATATTCATAGTTATATATTAAATTCCGGTTTGAATATAACGTACACGATCCTAAATTTAAATTAATTTAATTATTAAAATTATCCTTATCTTTATCTTAATCTATTTCTAGTATTATAAAACTAGTTTAATTCGATTCGTTTAGTTCTTTCCGTAGTACCGATTTTCCTTTTTTAATTTAGATTCCTTAACGGTATTAATATTTCTTTACTCTTCGTACGACCCTCCTTTTTATTCTTATCTTCGAGAATATAAAAGAGCTTATTCTATTTATAGTATTAATACGCGTTAATTAAATTAGAGTTACTATATAGGTATAAATAGTAAATAACCCGATACTCGTATTCTATATAAAAATAATTTAATTCTAAACTACTATTATTATTAAGCTAGTTTTTATAATTATACTAATTATTATTTTATATTATTTCGTGGGATATTAATAAAGTATATAATATAAGTAGCGACTTAAGGGGTTCTCGATTTTATTAATCTTTAAAAGATATTTAAAGGCGATTTTCATAAATAAAATTAAAGATATTATATTTTATCCCTCCGACTCTTAGTAATTAAAATATAATTTATTATATTTTATATATTTCGTAAATATAGTTTACTCTAAGATTTATATTAATAATTTTATTTATAATTAAAGATTTATTATAAGGCCTAGTCCCGAATAAAAGACTTATAATATAAATAACTATATTTAATAAATTAGATTAATATAATTTATTTTAATCTTTATCCCGGTGATTTTACGTTTACTTTAAATATATTCGATACTATAAATCCATCGCCCTAAAGAGGAGGTATTTACTATATTAAATACATATAATTAATACTATTAATAATAGTATTAAGAGTAACGACTTTATTTATTTAACTTCGAGAGGAAGTATAGGAGGTATTTTCTATTAATCGAATTAATACTATTTATCCTAATCTTTATCCTAATAATTATATTAAATAATAATTAAATTTATAATACTATAACTCCGATAATTAGATACGTTATTAAATAGTAATAAAATTTAATTTAAATCGAATTTACCTAAAGAGATAAATATAAGGATAAATATAAAGATAATAATAATTAATTAAGCTATTAGTAGTTAATTATACCGATCTTTATATATATAATATATTAAACGTAATTTCGAATTAAGATTAACGCTTTTTTAATACCGTAGTTAATATAGTTTAGGTATAAATAAAAGTAAAGTAAGAAATAATAAGAATAATCGGATTTATAGCGCTAAAAGCGAGATTCTTAATTATTATTTATTTTAGTTTATTCTTCGAAGTTATATATTTTTATTAAAGACTTTTATCTTTTTACGAGCTCTTATATCGTAATATATTAATATATAAACTAATTATTCGTATTATTATTAAACGATTAATTAGATTATTTTACGATAAAATCGTAAATATTTATTTATTAATTAATCCCTATCGGAATCTACTACATTAATACTTTATAATAATCTTTATATTAATCCTTAATAAAGATTCTATCTCTTAATAAAACCCTTTCTCGCTTTAATTATTAATATTTATTTACCCGCCTAATATCTTCGTTAAAGTTTTTAATAATTTAATATCCTTCGGTTAAAGAGTAATATATTTATTATATATAATATATAAATTAGTTATTAAATAAATTAAATTTTAACTTATCTAAAAATAATATAAAGAATAAATTTATTAAAGAATATATATATTAAAGAATCTTTTATAGCTTTTTATAAAGTACTAAATATATTACTCTAAAATTATATATTCTTAAGAAAGTTTTAGTAATAGATTTCGCGGATTAAATATAAAAAGAGTACTTTTAGAATTAATAAATAGAAAGTCTTTTAATATCTTTTAATTTCTTAAAGTATTTTCGTTAATAGAGATTAATACCTTAATTAAGATAAAGGTAGTTAAAGATAATATAAAATTTATTACCGGGCTTTATATATCGTCGGGTAAATATAAAAACTAATTTATTCTTCCCCTCCTCCTTTTTAAGACTTAAGCGCGGCCTTTAAATAAAGATTTAAATAAAGTTTTAACCGCCCGTATTCTTATAAAGATTTAATTAATAAATAAAGAGCCTTAAAATAAAGGCGTAGTTAATATTAATATCTAGAAATTAATATAAAAGTTATAGTATATTTAATATAAAGAAAAAACTTATAAATTTAAATACTCCTAGCGTTTTTATATATAGGGTTTTATACTTTAAAACCTTAATAAATTATATAATATTAATATAATTATTATAATAAAGTTAAGATTAAGGTAAATTATTTATTATTTTATTTTACTTTAATTTCTCTTAAAGGATATTTATATCTCGAAGGAATCTTTATAATAGCGGATTAATATAAAAATTATAATAAAACTAAGATATATAATAAGATAGCGAATCTTTATCTTTAGTTATAATTTTAATTTTTTATATTTTACTCGCCTTTTCTTTTTCTTTTATTATTTTTTAATTTATTTTTAAATTCCTAAAAATTACTTAGCGAGTAATATATATTTCTTTAATAATACCCTCTAAATAATCGAGAGGTATTTCGTTTATATTAAGTCTCGATGAATTATTCTTATTAATATAAGGGATCTATTTTAATTATTTATTAATATAAGTTTTATCCCGATCTTTATCTTAATCGGAAGGGTTTTAAATATTCTTTTTTATTATTATATCTTTTATATTTTAATTATTATAGGAGTAATCGAGTATAAAGTAATTTAAATTATTCTACCGGTAATTTTTATACCCTCGGAAGATAGAATTAATTTCTTTTAAGTAAAAGTATAGGATATACTCTTTTATATAATTTATATAAAATTTAATATTATCGAATTTAGGTTTATTTTAATTATTTAAGGCCGAATCGTCTTAATCTTTATTTTAATCGTTATTCTTTTAATAGTCTTCGGGTATTATTAATTAAATTTAAATATTATTCGAGGAATTAGCCGGATAAAGATAATAAAGATATATATCCTTTATTTTATAATCCTACCTTTCGATAATATATTCGTAATTATTATATTAGTATTTTTAATATAATTATTAATATTTAGGATTATCCTTAGTTTATTCGTATATATTATTATTATTTATATAATTTATATAGCCTTCTAACCTTATTACGTTATTATTATTATCGACGGTCGCCTCGTTATCGTCGCTAGTACTATCGTTATCTTTAATCTTAACGTCTTTACCCGAGTTATATTTATTATCTTCTACTCTATTCCTAAATATAAGTAGTTTATATAATTAAATAAATATCGGTTAAATTATATTCTTTAATTTAAAATAGATAGGCTAAGAGAATTAATCTAGTATATTTAGTTAATTCGTATTAACGATATCGTCGAAGTCGATTTACTCTTATATAGGACCGAATAACTACGGTTTATATATTTTATTAGAATTATTTATCTTAATATTTATACCGTAAGATTTACCGGAAGGTTAAGGTTATTCTATATATTTTCTATTCTAAAGCCCTAATATTTAGGCGACTATTATAGACTTTATTAATATTATTTATTTTAATTTATATCCTAGTAATTTTACCTCTTTATATAGTAAATTAATTATTTTATAATTTAAAGATTAAGGAGCTATTTTTTATAAATTAAATTAATATTAATTATCTTAATCTTTATCCTAATATATTTACTTGGTATTTTAAATATTAACGATTATACGATTATAATAGTTTAATATCTTATTAACTTATAATTTATTTTTATTTAATTTCACTTTATTTATAAAGACTAAAGTACGAATAAACGTAGAGAAAATTATAACTAATTAATTTATTAGTAGTTAAATATACCGGCCTTATATATATAAATATACTATATAATATTTTAAATTAAGATAAATATTTTTCTAATAATATAGTTAATATAGTTTCGGTATAGGGGAAAGCGAGGTTATAAGTAAATAAAATAATTAAATCTATAATACTAAAAACGGGATCTCTAGTTATTATTCACTTTAATTTTATAATAAAAAGTTATATTTCTTCGGTAACGATTTTTATATTAAAATAATCTTTTATTTTATCTTATATTAATGAATTATAATATTAATCGTAGTAGTTATAAACGATTAATAGATTATTCTAAAATAGAATCGAAAATCTAAAAGTTTATAATTAAATCCAAATTTTATAGTAAAAATAGCGGTATTAATTTAATTAATATAAAGATTAAAATAAATATAATAAAGTATCGACCTTCGGATATTAATTATAATATATTCTTATTTAATATATATAACCTTTAATCGCTGTATAAACTATATATCCTTCGAGGCTATAATAATCCGCTTATTATAAATCGCGTAAAGATTAATTACTACGATTAAGATTAATATTATATATTTATAAAAATAATATTAGGTTATTTACTCGCGAGTTTCTTAATTAATATCGTCTTCGAGGCTTTTTATAACGCGTTTAGACCTATAAATTATATACGAAAATAACGTTTATAAAAAGTATATATAATTTCGTATATAAGGCGCGTAAAGAGTAGCTTCGGGATTAAAAGATTAATAATTTTTTAAAAAAGCTTAATTTCTTATAAAGTAATAATTAAAGAATTAAATTAAATAATATTTTAATTATAGAGGTTTTATTAACTACCGCTTTTTAATTTTTTATTTTATACCGCGATTTTCTTTACCCGGGGTTTCCTTATATATATTTTTTATATATTAAGTACTTTCCTCGCCACCTTTAAATTTCGTTATATTCTTAATAATCGAGGGCTTTAATTTACTCTCGTATTATTATTAAGGCTATCGAGTAATTTAAAGTTAATATCGGTTATATTTTTATTAACGGCTAGAGGTATAACTATTAATTTAAATTAATAAAGATTTAGTTAAATCTTAAAAGGAATTTCTAAAGAAGGGTTAGAATATTAATTTATTATATATTTAAAATTATTTTTTAACGGGATATTAACTTAAAATATATAAAATAAATATAAATTTATCTCTATAATCTTTTTATCCGGTATTAATATAATTAAATTATAACTACCGTATATAGCGTATCTCTATAGACTATATAATTATAAAAGAGTTAATAATTCCTTTTATTTTCCTACTTTCTTTACTAGTTTTTAAAATATATATTTAGAATATTTTAAAATAGTAGCTTCGCTATTAATAATTCTAAATCTAATAATTAATATTCTTCTACTTTTAATTTAATTACCCGAGATATTTTTTTTATAAAGAGTTTAACGACTAAAGGTTCTAATAAATACTATTATATATATATAGTAGAAATAGCTACCGTCTTTATCGAATAATTTTATAAATAAAAGTAATATCGTACTTAAAAGATTAAGTAAAAGAACTAGAAATATAAGAGTTATATATTTAATTTCTCCTAGACGTCGCCTAAACCGGCTCTAGAATAAGAGTTCTTTTATAATAATATTATAATAGGTATAAAGGAGCCGAGAAATATCTATAAAAGATATAACCGAATAATTACGAGGATTAACGTTTAGAATAATATAAAAACGTATCTTATATTAAATTAATATAAAAGGAAAGTTTTATATTTAGGTATAGAACCGATCTAGACTATATTATCCTTTAGAGACTAGGTATATTCTAACCCGCTTAATATATAGGTATAAAGATTAATATAAATATTTATAATTTTAATTATAGAGAAATAAAAGAAAGATTAATATATTACGGTTTAACGGCCGAGAAGTAATATTTAAAGTCTTCTCTAAATTATTTAATTTATACGAATAATTATCGGGTTTAGGCTCTCTTTATAATCTATTAATAATATCGATATATAACGAGTATTTAAATATACGAATTCGTTAATTACTCTCTCTTTTATATTTATAGTTAAAAATTATATTATAAAGAAGTATAACGATATTTAAGATTAACTCCTTCGGAATTTACTTAATAACGGTACGAAAGTTATTATAACGCTAGACTTATAATCTTCTAAGAATTAATAAAGTTATATAACTATAAATATATACTTTATCGATTAACGATTATAATACTACGAGGTACTCCTAGCTTTTAAGTATATAAAGGGAAAATATAATAATATTAACCTAACCTCGTACCTAAACGTTATTATTCATCGTTATAAATTAAAGAATCGGATAATATTAATTATTACGGATAATATCTTTAATAATAATAGTATATATTAAGCCCTCGAAACTATATTACTAAAGAAAAAGGCCTAGTTTTTAATTATAAAAAAGGAATTAAAAAATAAGATCCGCGATTTCTATAATAATTAAAATACTTTTACGAATACCGGAATTCACCGCGTCTTATACCTTTTATATATTATTTAATTAGGTTTAAAGAAACTTCTTAAAGTAATTAAAATCTTATTAATAAATATAAACTTTTAGAAGGATTAAGACGATAAAATAAATAAATAAAAACTTTCTAAAATAAAGAAAGAACCTAGGATTCCGTTTATTTTAATAAAAGTACTTCCGTATTTTAAATAATATATTAATTATTATACCGATATTTATTTCTTTATTAATACTAGGGGATATAAATTCTATCGGCAAGTCCGAAAACCCCGATTTTTACACATTTTACACCGAAATTATATAAAATACTAGAAATACGTATCTACTTATATCCCGTATTCTAAATATATTATATAACTAAAATATAGTTATATAGTTGATTTTAGTATATTTAGCACCCAAAATACACTTATATAACTAATTCTAATATAATTAATACTTAACGGGTAAATAATAATAAATGGATAATTCTTAATATTATTTTATAGTACTTTAAATATACTATTTATACTTTAGGTAATAATAGTATTATTATTATAATTATCACCGTTAGCGCCTTTAATATCGTTGTCGTATTTAGATCTTTATATATATATTAATTAATTAATATATATTCTACTTTATCTACTCGTTATATTATAAAGGAGTTACAAATATCCTAAAATCCGTTCATTAAGAAACCGTTATTATTTATTCTTATAAATTAACCTATACCTAGATCTAGCCTAGATCTAGCCTAGATATAAGTTAAATTTAGACTAGATCTAAACCGTTATTATTTTTAATTATAGGAATAATCTACTATATATATAATTTATCTTTTATTTATCGTCTAGGTTATTAGCCTAGGTAGTTTATATTAGAATAATATACCTTTCCTTTTTTATAGTCTCGAGTACTACGTTTTATATACGTGTATTATTTATTATATAATCTTAACCCCGTTTTTTTTATTATATTATTTTCTCTTCCTTCTTCTTGAGCTTTAACCTTTTTCGGAAATCTTCGTATATAGTAGAGAGTTTAAATATATATAATATAGGCTCGGTAGGATTCTTATTAATATTAAAGGAACTAATTTATTCGTTAGGTTTAATATCTTTAAATATTTACACAATAAAGGCCGGTAGTTATTATTTAGTATATAATATTAATATATATCTATAATAAATATAATATTATAATACTATATTATTTCGCGATTTATAAGACTCTCTACGCCGTATATATTACTACCCCGGTCTTCTACCGATTTATTAAACGAAGCCACTCGAGTATCCGCCTAGATAACTATATTAGTATTTAAGGATTAATAATAAATTATATAAAGACTCTACTTCTTTTTATACCTCGTTGAATATTATCTAATAAGTTAGAGTTTTTATTAATACCTCGTCCGCTAGTTTAGCTCCGTTAAAATAAGAGAAATATTTACTTTTATAAAGATAAATAACTCGTTTTTCCGAGATTTACTAGTACTCCTTTCTTTCGTATTATCTCTTTTTATAATATTTATCTCGTCCTTTTATATATTATATTATCGAGGAGCCGGCGAATCCATAGTAGTCTTATTAATAATTAAGAGATAATTAGATATAGTACGGAAACCTTTATAATTAATTAAATTATCGATTCTATCTTTTTATCTATAAACGAAATCGTTTATATTATTTATTAATATCTCTTTCTTTTTTATTTCTTAGTTAATCCTACCCGATAGGGCCTCTACTATTATATTCTATTATATAAATATTTATTCCTCCCACGTCTCCCTTATTTAAGTCTATAACTTTATATTATTTTATATTAATATTAAGAGATATAAAGAAAAAAGTCGAGTTTAATTTACTTTTAATATATTCGCCTTCGAATTTAATCCGTATCTACTTCCCTATTTTATATTCTTTAATAATATAGTGAATTATAACGTAGATTATAATTATTATAATTCCCGTTAAGGGCCTAAATATATATTTAGTATTATTACGAGTTCCTAGCTAACCTAGGTCCGATTAAAAAAATAATAAAATTATAGCTTTTACTACTAGATTTCTAAAGAAGTAGTAAGATAGTTTAGGTTTATTAATAATTAATATTAAATCTTAATAAGGAAATATTAAGATTTATATCGTTATTATAATTATATATCTATTTTCTATTTTTTATTTTAGTAGTAATTATCTCTTTAATACTTCGTTTTATTATAGAAAAAATATAATATACCGCTACGACCTATCGAACCCTTATTATTATTAAAGCGCGGTAATTACCGATATAATTAAATAACTAATTTCGATTAATATATTTTTAATTTAAACCCGGTAAATTAATACCTCTCGGGCCTCCGTCGGATTTAGAGTTTTCTTTATTACCCTATTCTTTAGCCCGAGGGCCTTATTATATTTATTAATAATATTTTATTAGAGTTTCTAGATTAAAGTATTAATTTCGTTTTTTTTATTAAAGTTTATTTATAGGTTATATCCCGAGTCTTTATATCCCGTAACGAGGGTTATTAATATTATTTATTTTATATATTAGAGAACGGCCTCGTGGTCTTAAATATATAATACCGATTTAATACGACGTCCTACGCCCGTTTATAGTAATAACGACTCGTTTCTTAACTATAACGCGTCGTGATTACGGTAGCGTTTCGTTAAAGGTTTATATAATATATTACTAGAAGACCTTATATCTCTTAATTTATATATATAAGAGCTAGGGTAGGACGAGGACGAGGATATATAATAACCGATAAACGATAAAGATTATAGAAAGATTAGTTATATTATTAACTCCTATATAAAATATATATATATATATATGGCGTGGCCCTATTTAATCCGTTTAACCGAGATACGTCGTCCGTTTTCCGTCGCTTCGGGGCAGGAAGCCTGATATTATTATTATCGGCCTCGGTATTAACTTTCTTATCTCCGTATATACTTTCTTCGTTTTTATCGATAATTAATATTAGTTAATATATACTAGAAGAATTTATAATAAACGCGTTCTTAATACGTACTATTACTCGTATATCGGAATAAATAAATTATTTATAACCGAGATTTACTCTAGGAGTATTAATATAGTTTATTATTAAAATTAACCTTTAATTTTATCGAAGGAGTTATTATTATAAATTCTTTAACTAGTTAAGGCCGTATTACGATACGTAGGAGGTATAATTTAGTTTAATTTTACCGTTTAATATATTACTACGTCGTATATATATAGATTTAAATATTATTCGGTAATATAGAGTATACTAACTAGTCGAGATATAAAATAGGTTTATTTTAATATATAAGAAAGAGGGTAGAACTATACGCGCGATAATAATAAATAAATACGCGTCGGATTAGCTTTAGCCTAGATCTAGGCTAGGTTTAAATTAAATCTAGCCTAGATCTAAATTAAGATTAATCCGAATACCGAATTCGGGTTATATAATACTATAAATTATAAGAGTATAAGGGCGTTATAAATATAATTAGAAACGACGGCCGTTTATTAAAACGAGTTTAATAAAGAGTAGACCGAGATAAATTTTATAAAAAATAGGTTATAATATCTTTATTTATAAACTAAATACTTTTATTTTTATTAGCGAAATATACACCGAAGGAGCGCTAGATAATAAGGGTTAATTTAAAAGTTTACTCCTTTTCTTATTTAATTCTATAAAAATAGTATCTCGAGAACTTTTATTTAATAAATCTTTTACTTAATTTAGACCCTCTAATTCTCTTCTTATTAATTATTATCGATCGAGTTCATACTTTAATTATAATTCATCTCTATACTATACCCGTTACTCTCGTTATTATTATTGGCCGTTATACGGTTATAGTATTACTATTAAATAAAAGCCCGGGGTATACGTATTATTAAACGGTATAATAAATATATTATCGCGGACGGTGATTTTTTATAGATATATAGTTATTATATTTATTCTATAAATTAATCTACTACCCTAATACCTTTCGTTATAAAGTTAAAATTATAAATAATATTATATTAGTCCTAGTCGATAAAATTATTTATATAATAATATCCTTCCCGTTTAATAGGTATTATATACGTACTCCGGATAATATTTTATATTTCGAAGAGGCGATAATTATATAGTTCTCGAGGTCTTTTCGTTCTACTAGTTAGGATATACTTTACTTCGAATATTTTATATATATCGTCGACTCTCCTATTATTCTTTAGTCGATATAGAGTAATTAACGCGTTAATATATACCTTATATTTACCCTTATCGTTTAGTCGTTTATAGTTATAAATATTAATAATTAATTTAAGCCGGCCGATTATTATATAAAGGGCCTCCTACTCGGTCTCGTTTTAATTTTATAAATAAGTCGCTTCGTTATTAATCTAGACGTAATTATTACGAGGTTTACTAGTAGAACGAAAGTTAAGAGTATAATAAATTAATCTCTTTATAAATTACTTTAAGTTCCGGCTCTCCTTATTATTACGAACCTAATATATTAATAATCGATATATAGAAATATATATATCTCCCGCCTAATTAGGATCCGTCTTTTATCTCCGTTAATCTTTAATAGAGCCCGGATTTTTATCTTATTTCTTACGACTCTCCCGTACGAATACCGTTATAGCGTCGATAAAATCTTTAGTATTAAAGTAAAAAGCCCTCGCTATCGTAATTATTAGGCGATAATAATTAGTATCTAATACCTATATACCGTAGTATAGCGGCGTATCCTTATTAGGAATAAGTATATATTTATTCAAATTTAATTTCTCTCGATACGGCCGGGTATTCTATTATTCTATTTTATTATTAGGAATAGCGGTAGGTTTAGCGGAAAGTATTATTATAACTTCCTATATAACCCTTATATTATAGTGTATAATATTATACCGTAGTAATTATATCTCGAATTTATTAATTTTATTTATCCGTGAAAAGGGTTCTTTAAGGAGAAACTTATAAACCGTCTTTTTATAGTAAATATCGAAGTTTTAAATACTTTTATATCTTCGAATATATTTAGCGTAGTACGTTATCGCGTATAGTTTTAATATATTAAAATACCGATTAGTAAAGTCTTTTAAATTTAGGTCCGAATTATTATTCGGTTAATATTTATAAAAAACTACCTTTAATTTATAAATATAGTAGAGCGCGTACTATATATATTATAAAGTATCGCCGTTATAAAATATATATTAAATAAATATAATAAAGTTAAATATAGCCCGTACGTAATATAGGGTAACCGGTACGCGCTTAATGAGTAAAGAGGTAACGACGGTTATTAATTATTATAATATCGCTTTTTATTCGTTATTACTCTACTATTTTATCTTATTAAAGTTTTTAAATAATTTTAACCCTACGAAACCTAGTACTTAACGAAAACGGTAATTTAATTTAATTTCTATTATTAATTATTTTAAAAATTTCTTCGGCCTAGTTACCCCTTTCTTTATTTATTTAATAATTATAAAAACTATATAGTCTTTAATTAAATCCCGAATCTAGTTAATTAATCTTATAATAATTCCTTTTAAAAATTAATATAATATATCGATAGTAAAAATAGTATAAATATTAACTAGATAATAACGCTAGGCGAAATTTTTAACATTATAAATAATTATTAAATCTTTAACGAGATCGGGATCTCTCTTTTATATCTTTATTCTTCGACGTATATATTCGTAGGTCCGCGGCTCCTACGTCCTAATTAACTCCCCTCGTTTATTAGGCGGGACTAAGTATATTAAATATTAACGATTTTATTTTACCTTTATTATTAAGACTTACTCTAAATAGTCGGCTATAAACGATATAATTATTAGATAGTATCTTCGGGGTTAATTATCCGCGTATATAATATTAATCTCTTATATTACTAAGTCTTTAATTACTTTAATTACTTTAATATATTATTTAAATAAATAATAATAATTATATATATATTAGAGTATACGCCCTAGCGCGAGATAATAGATATTTAATTATATATAATTACTAAATTCCTTTCCGTTCTTAATATAAAGGATTAAATTTAGGAGAACTAGGCTAGGTTGTTTCTAAATTTTATATATCGTATAATCGAGGTTCCTAATAATTATATATACTAGCTAAAAGGAAAGGTCGTTATAATATTAAATTATTACTATCTCGTCGGACGATAATATAAAAGGGATAATAATACCTCTAATAAGAATTTATAGTTATATTTCCTACTATTAAATATTAATATATATTTTATTAACTACCCTATTATTATTATTATTCGTAATCTTTATAGGTATATATACTAGATTATCTTTAAACGGTTTATAACCGAGGAAAAAACGGATAACCTTAATAATATCACGGTAATATAATTTAAAATATAAATTATTAAAATAGTTGATCTCGCTAGGTACGCGGAGATTATCGATTATCTAATTATTATTATATATACCCTATTGAATATTATATTCTACTAGTTACCGATATTGTTCTACGTTACGGAAAATCACCTCCTCCTTCTAATTTACTTTAATTTCTATAGATTTAAGGTATACGTTAATACTCGTTTTAATTATATAATATTCGGAAAATAAGTAGGTAATAGTCTAATTAACTTTATTACTAAACGGGTAGTATATATCTTTTACTACTATTAACTATAAAGTATTTCGTCGACGTTTTTAGTATTACGCGCGATCTAGTTTTATATATATTATTATAATAGCGCCGGCGTCTCGCCCTATAAAGTCGGTGAAAGATTTTATATAAAGGGAATTAAATATAGATAGAAGACTTCTAAAGGAGATAAACGGTATAATCGCGGAGGAAAATACTATAACCGGTTCTAGTATATTCATTAAAGTAAACGAGGGCCTAAATAAATTATTAATATACTCGTATAAACTCTTAAATAATAATATCTTTATTACTATCTTTATTAATCTTTAGATACTTAAAAGGCGGTCTATTTATATTATAATAAATAATATAAAATTCTACTAGTTAATCCGTATTTAATTTATTACTACTAGGCGCGGGTGGTTTTTAAAGTTAAAAAATTTCGTATTAAACGAATATAAAGCCCGTTTAATTCTTAATAAAGTTAAAGATATTTACTAATTTCCTACGTTTAAATTAAGGCCCTTTATATATATTTAGGTATCGTAATAGGCCCGAGTAATTCTTCGTTTAAAAGAAATTATATTAACTATATTATAATCGTTTTATTACGTACTTCGCGTTATCCGGTATTAGAAGTAGAAAGTTTAAAAAAAGAATATTTATCTAGAATACAATTTTATAAATCTATAAATAAAGTTATTATTTTGAACTCGGACGCGTTTAGGCTAAGTCATTAAGATTTATTTAAATCTAGATTAAATCTAGGTAAACCCTAACCCTAAACTACCTAAATAGGAAATTAATATTAAAATTTATATTTTATAAATATTAACGTCTCTTGCCCCGTAGGTCTATAATACTAACTCTTATTTAACTAAGATAATTATACTAGCGATAATATTCGGGCTATAAACTCGATATATATTATAATAAAATTATTTAACTTAAATAAATAGTACCGAAAGATTTTACTATAATAAATTCATATATAATTTTAATAATTCTAATATAAGTAATATTCGTTCTACGGGTAGAAAGAGTTAGGGAAATATATATAACCGATATTAAAAATAATAATTAAATAGATTAAGGATTTTAGTATAAAATTATAAATAGTATAGAATATTAATATTCGAAATATTTATTTTAATATAATTTTCACGGAATTTAACTTATTAAAAACGATATTCGTAGATTTAATAATACGAAAGTATATAAATCTCTTGAAACTCGACTAGATCAAAGGTCTTATTATATAAATATTATATTATCTAATATCGATCTCTTTTAATACTCTTTTATTTTTTTTTTATTAAATAATATATAAATATTACTTCTTAAAGTAGAGCCTTAAGTATACCGGGTAAACCTCGGATAATTTAATATCCACGTAGCCTTATATTAGGAGACGAAATCTTAGGAATTATACCCGTAAAAATTAATACCTAAGTTTTTAATTTATAAGTCTTAACTAGATCTAAACCTAAATTTAAATACGTTTACTATATAATTTATTATACTTTACTAGAATTAGTGATTATAATTATTATATACACTATTATACCCTTTTAATTATATAATTATTATTAAATCTATCTACTTATTACCGTTATAATACTATAATAACTCTTTCTATTATTTAACTATAACGGAAAACTATCCAAAGATAACTAGACTTTTACGTATATAAAAGAAGTATATACGCCGACTTATTATTATATTATTATCGTTATATTTTAATAAACTAAAGAGCTCGTGGAGTAGTATTACTTTATAAATAATATATTTAAAAATTAACCGAACCCTAAAATCGCGTTTAAAAATAAAAGAGTCCGGTAGAGTTAATATTTAATAATTAAATTTAACGACTAAATTTAAATTTAAGGTTATATAGATTTCGGTAAAAGAATATATATCGGTATTATTATTTATTAGGGAAACTTTAATAAACTGTTAAAAATTAAAAATAAACCTAGTAATATACCGCCTCCGGATTTTTAAAGTTAAATAGTAGTAGTAACTAGTTCGAGTAATCTTCGTATTAAATAGGAACCGAGAATTATTCTTAATCCTCTTCTACTTCGCTCGCTTAAAGGCTTCGAGATCGACTATATATTAAATTAATATACGCTAAAGAAATTCGTATATAAAACCTAGTTTTTTAAAATGTCCTTATATCTACTACTTAAAGAATTTAATATAATTTATTTATAATTTTTACTATATTAGGATTATTTAGTATCTCGCGATTTAGTAGTAAACTTAAACTTCGGTTACCTTATATATTATATTATAAAGAGGTATTATACTAGTATTTTAGAAAATAATAATTTATAAAGTATTATTTAATATTTCCTAGATAAAGGTATAAACTCGATGAAAATCGAGGTTATTATAAATAATAATTTTAATTAACTATATCCCTTATTCTTTAATATTTAATTTAATTTAAGAGATAAATTTATTTTTATTAGGATTTTAAATTTATTTTTTTCCTCCTCCGTTCTAGCCTCTTCTAGGTATTTAGTATATTATAAATAAAAATCTATTATCGCGCCGGAGGGAGCCCGAAAAAGACGAGTTATTATAAAAATTAATATTAAAAGTATATTCGTATCTATTTATTAATTCCCGTTTTCTTTATTTCGAGACTAACCTCTTTTCTTTATAATTTCGAAATATACTTATTCTCCTAGTACCTCTAACGAGGATTTAATTCTTTTATTAATAACGAAAAAATAAAAGCGCCTAACGAAGCTCTTAGGCCCTAGTAATAATAAAGATTATTTATTATTATTACCGCCGAAATAAATTTTAAAGAAATCGTTAACCGAAAAGCCTCGTTAAAACCTTAAGCCTTTAAAGAAGTCCTCCGAGTAATTATACTAAAAAAATGAATTCTTAATTAAAGAATCCTCGGAACTAACTACTAATAATAATAAAAATAATAACGCGGATAAAGAAGAGAAAGTAGAGTTAATTATAATATAACGATTAATCGATATCTCTTCTAGTAATATTATATTTATTAATTACCTTCCTCCTAGCTTTAAAAAAATTAGTAATAAATATCTATACGAATATATTCACGATAAGATATAGGAACGCGTTATTATATTCGCGAAAATCGCCTACCTTAATAATTCTCGCGGTAATAATAAAATAACGATTCCTAGAATATTAAAATTAATCTATTACTAGTAGTAACTTTATATATTTATAATTATACTATTCTATAAAGGCGACTTCGGATAATTTAATATTATTATCGGAGACGAAATAAATTTAAATAAAATAAAATCTTTTAATATATCTTTTAAATTTCGCGATTAACTTTATTTATTTATAGATTTTTAAAGTTATAAGTTCCGCGGTATTTTATTTTTAATTATATTAAAAATAAATAAAGAATTAACGAGAGTAGAAGGAGTAATTAATAAAGTTTTAATATTATTATAAAAATACTCCTACGGGCTCTAAATATCCTACGAATTAATAATTCTATAAATATCTATATTAATTAGACTCGGAAGCTTTTTATATTAAATTAATTAATAAATTTATATTATTCTTTATCCCGCTGGTTAATCTTAATATCTAAAGTATTAAAATATTATCGGTAATCGACTTCGAGGCCTTAAAGATATAATTTATAATTATTTATTATAACGCCGACTCTAGTTATTAAATAAATATATAAACGAAAAAAGAATTATAAACGGTATATAACCCGAATAACTTTAATATAAAATTATTAAAAAGTACTAAATTTATTAATACCGTATAATATAATCTCCCGAGCGAAGTAAATACTTTTATATTTATATTTATTTTATAATAATTATAATTAACTATTAATAAAATCTTTAATAAAATATATAAATACTCTTTTATAAAAAATAGAAAAAAAGTAGTTAAAGAGGAAATTATCTACCGTTTTTAATATAGGTTCGCGATTATAAATAAATATAATAAAGTAAGGAATCTAGGTAAAGATTCATAAAATTCTTTTTAAATAATAAAGAAGACTCGCCCTAAATATCGCTTCTAGTTTATAATTATATTCGGAATAATTATTAACTCCGATCTACTAGATATTATAATCTTAATAGATATTATATATAAT